>Ga0307428_1000559_pt1 | contig 22668 bp, 21 predicted proteins | sample SalMarWE160240MG_FD_202161 | JGI IMG/M metagenome (GOLD analysis project Ga0307428, IMG submission 202161) | Salt marsh sediment microbial communities from the Plum Island Ecosystem LTER, Massachusetts, United States - WE1603-240 | ecosystem: Environmental > Aquatic > Marine > Intertidal zone >...
AGGCACAATCTCCGTCATTGACGTCGCTTCGCGTAAAGTACTAACACAGTGGAAGACAGGTGAAAGCCCCGACATGGGACAGCTCTCCCCCGACGGCAAGCAACTGTGGATCTCCAACCGCTACCACAACCATGTGGTCGCCATCGACACGAACTCGGGAAAGATCATTGCCGTGATTCAGACCGACGCCGGCCCGCACGGCCTCACCTATTTCCCCAACTCCACGAGCGCGCATTCCGTCGGACACAACGGGGTCTATCTCGAAGACTGACGGGTGGGATACCATGAGCCCCTTTCAGCTCTTCACAAAACATTTCTCTCGACGCCTATCCATCGTTATCGCGCTTTCATTCATTTTTACAACAGGCCCCACCGCCTCTGCACGCCAAAGCTCCCCTCCTCATCTTCGAAAAAGCTGCCTTTGGTCCATTCGCACTCCGAGGAACACAGTCTATCTGTTAGGTTCCTTGCATCTTCTCGACCGTGATGCGTATCCGCTCGCACCTGCCATCGAAAATGCTTATGACGACAGCCAACGGATCATTTTCGAAACAGATATAGGGGCACTGAACGATTCCAAGATACAGACGAGGATGTTGCAGCTCGGTCTTTATCCGCAGGGTAAGTCTCTCTATCAGGATCTTGATGGAAGCACACGACGGTTGCTCGAGAAAAAGCTCTCTGAACTCAGCTTGCCACCCGAAGAATTCGCCTCGTTCAAGCCATGGTTCGTGGCTCTCACGTTAACCGTGCTCGAATTTCAACGTTTGGGTTTCACACCGAATTACGGTGTCGATGTCTACTTTTTCAATAGAGCGAAAGAAGACGGGAAGACAACCGGCTTCCTGGAACCGCCCGAATATCAACTAGACCTACTCGGCAATATGGATATGCACAGTCAACAGTTATTTCTGAGACAGACCTTAGCAGACCTGCAATTGATCACAGGCGCGGCTGGGGATATGGTGCGGTATTGGGAAACCGGTGATGTGGATAATCTGCATACCCTTTTATTCAAGAGCTTTGCCGATTATCCGGCCATTCACGATCGCCTGCTGCTACGGCGAAACAAGAAATGGGTCGTTACTGTTGAACAATTTATGCAGCAAAGCAGCGATGTGCTCTTTATCGTGGGCGTCGGGCATCTAGTCGGGCCCGGGAGCGTCGTGGACCTTCTCGAAAAAAGGGGTTACAACGTGAAACAAAGATAAGTAGTTGTCATCCGCGCGGGCTCAATCGCGCCCAAAGAGCCGGCAGGATGATGAGTTTGGGGTCGGGTTCCTTTTCCATGGGCTACGTCGACTTCACCCTTTCACCTTGCCCTTCTGCTCGAGGGTGCGGTTAACTTCGGCAACGTCCTCAGACAACTCGACTTTCCCAACAATGCGGTGACCGCAGATTTTATCTTTGCGGGGTCTGCTGCTGCAAATGTCACAGCGTCTCTTTGAAGAAACATCTTGATCCAGACCCCCCGTGTGTCGTACCAGAGGTGCCGATCCTGCCCGTCTGGCACCTGAACAAGATACCGTTCCGTGTCCGTGGGGTTCCCTCCAATCGATAGTTTCTCCACTCCCTCACGCGAAATCATCATTGATTCCAATTCTCCCGTGATGGGGTCGATGACCTGCATGGCCTGGTCCGCCCCCCTCAACGCAGGGTTCATGAAATTCACGGGGAGCGCCTCGCCCGAAATTTCCTGACTCTTCTCTTGCCCGACCTGCTTTAACAAGACCTTGCCTTTTCGAATAACCGAGACCGTGAGCGGATCTCCGAATTCATCCCATGGACACGCACTCGGCCGGAACAATCGTACAAAACCGGAACACGAGCCCGCGGTCGAGGATTCGAAGCTTACCAGCCTTCCGCTGCGCCAGACTTCACTTCGTTTCGAGGAATGGCAGTAGCCCGTGTCATCCAACCATTCCTCCGTTTCCACCACGACATCTTTGCCTTGTCGTTTCGATACAATGGTATGCATCCCTGTGTGAGCGTTCTTGCGCGTAATCTCGTAGTAGAAGGTCCCAATCGGCCAATCCAGCGCCATCACCGTCCCACTGAAGGGGACCAGACTCATGCCGACGACCATAACCCCTGTACGCATCATTCGGGATGTTGTATTCATGCCATAATTCCTACCAAGGAGCCTCACCAGTTTTCGTGTTATCTACCCAGGACGTCACCCCAACACTGTGCGCCCCCAAGGTTTCTCCGTGCGTGGTGCTGATCGGCTTATCTGACCGCCTTCAAGATGGCATCCGTGGGATGTGTTTTGTTCAGGCAATAGAAATGAATTCCGGGCGCGCCGCCGTTCAAGAGTTCCTGGCATTGTCGGATCGCAAACTCAATTCCTGCCTTGACGGTCGCATCCGGGTCATCTTGCAGGGGTTCGAAGATTCGTCTCACCTCCTTCGTAACCGTCGCGCCGCACATCGCACAGAATCGTTGTAAATTCTCATAACTGGTAATCGGGAGAATCCCCGGGATCACGCGCACGTCCACGCCAATGCTGCGCACCCGTTTGATGTATTCGAAATAATCCTTGTTATCATAGAATAACTGCGTAATGACGAAATCGGCACCAGCGTCAATCTTCATTTTGAGGAACGCGGCGTCCTGGTCCCGGTCCGGACACAACACATGCCCCTCGGGAAAGCCGGCCACCGCCACACCGAAATAGTCGCCGTATCTTTCGCGAATAAACGCGGCAAGCTCATTGCTGTACTTGAAATGGTCCTCAGTGGGTTGCCAGTCAGGTTGCTCCTGGGGTGGGTCACCGCGCAGGGCCAAAATATTGCGTATCCCCCGCGATTTGATGTCCTCCACGATCGCCGCGATGTCCTCCTTAGTATTAAGGACACAGGTGAGATGCGCCATGCCGATGACCCGATGGTGTGCTTCGATGTGCTGGACCACATCAAACGTTTTTTCCCGATTTCCTCCCCCGGCACCATACGTACACGAGATGTAATCGGGTCGCAGCTCAACGAGCTGCGCGATGGTCTTCAGTAGATTCTCGAACCCTTTGTCCGTCTTCGGGGGAAAGAGTTCGAAGGAATACGTTCGCTCTCGATGGGCAAAGAGATCCTTTATCCTTTGCATAGGCAGCGAAACCTCGTTGACGGACCTGCGGTCTCCGCCGACTGGCCCACGGGTGCTTTATTGTGGCCTTGCCCGCCGCCGGGCGTCAAGCCTCATTTCGCCTGACGCTGCCCGGTGGTCGGGCTCAGGCGAAGGGGGGGGAAACGGACGATGGAACTAGTCATGGCGTGGATGCTAGCTTTTCGGCTTCACGCAGGTCGATCTTTGCTGCAGTTCGCAGAATCGGTAGGCGGCCTGATCCACCCAAAATTGCATAGCCTGCTCGACCTCCCCCCAGGCCTGCAAGTGTTTGGCATCGAGGGTTTTCCCGCCGACTCGCTCCGCGACGCTCGCGAAGAGCAACTCTCCCGTCATCGCGTCGGTGACCTTGACTTCAATCTGTGCCGCACCGACAAAGGCGGGCTTGCCGGTGACCAGTTGCTTGAGGGAGGATGCGGCATGCAATTCCGGTACAACCGTGGAGACCACATCCAGCACGACATCCGATTTTTCCGCTTTGATGATGGCAACCTTGGCCCGCAGTGTGTGGGGCTGCGGGGTCCTCACCATTTCAATCTCCTGCGAAAGCTTCTTGTAAATAAGGTGATAGAAATAATCGGTAAGCGTTTGCGCGTCCGCGTGCGAGATGCCCTGGTCGGGGGCGTCCGGCGGGCGCCAGAACGTGACCGGGTCGAGCAGCATCTTCGTATACGATGCCCAGTCGACGTCGGGATTCCGGTAAACCAGTGCCGGTTCATCCTTGCCGCCCTTGTGCAGTTTGGCGGCATCCGCGCCCAGGAAGCCGCTCTCGCGCACATCCCGTACTGATACCGTTCGCGCACATGCAACGAGCACAAACGTACAGCCAAGCGCGAAGAGCGTCCGTCGAAATCCCATGGTCAGCTCCTCCCAGCTGTGTGGATGTGTAAAGGATATGTGCCCTGCTTGAGGTCACCGGACTCTAACGAGACAGACGCGCGGGTGTCAAGCGAATAGATAAAACGATACTGTGGCGACAGGTAAAAGGCGGGCATTCAGGGAGGGGAGGAACGGCAGGAGGACCCGTCACGGCTTCGGCACAGGACCGGGCCTTCCGGAGCCCTTCTGAAATTGATTTTTCACGAGTGGGGCGGCCTCGGTCAGGGAGACATGGCAGGCCACACAGTTGTAACGGGCGCCCGCCACTTCCTCGCCCACCCGGCCGGGGCTGTTGCGCAGGTCGATGAAGTGGCTCCGGGGAACCGGCGTAGGCCCACCCTTGACCTTCTCTTTCACCAGATGGCAGCCGAGACACAGATTCTGCTCCCGGGTGATCGGCAGGGCGTCAGCCACCCCATGGGGAATGATGGGCGGAGCCCCCGGATAGGCCCGGGGCAGGGAGGCTTTCTCGCCCGGATCGGTCCGGTTCTCCGAGACCGGATCAGGGCTCGGGACCTCGAACACACTACCGCGGCTCAGGCCGAGGTCCCGATCGGGGACCGCCTTCTTGTCCGGGGGCGTCCCCTGTGCGGCCCCGACGGCCGCAAGCAGGAAGACGGCGAGGACGATCAGCCGGATGTCGCTTCTCATTATGGATCCCCGCACGCCTCTCTCAGGTCTTGGTGACTTTGACCGCGCACTTCTTGAAATCGATCTCTTTCGAGATCGGACAGGTTGCATCGAGGGTGACTTTGTTGATGAAGACCCCCTCGTCGAACCACGGGACGAAGACGAGGCCCCTCGGCATCCGGTTGCGACCTCCGGTCTCGACCCGTGCCTGGATCTTGCCCCGGCGTGACTCGATCCACGCCAGGTCGTTCGTGGCGAGGCCGCGTTTCTTCGCATCCTCCGGATGGATGAAGAGCTGGGCCGTCGGCATCGCCTTGTGGAGCTCCGGCACGCGACGAGTCATCGAGCCCGAGTGCCAGTGTTCGAGCACCCGACCCGTACACAACCAGAGATCGTATTCGGCGTCGGGGCTCTCGGCCGAGGCGGCGTAAGGGCGGAAGAAGATCTTGGCCTTCCCGGCCAGCGATTTTCCCTGCGGGTCGGTGACGCCGTCGAGGTTACCGCTGGGAACCGATTTAAGCGCCGGACCGTAGAAGTCAAAACCGCTCCCCTTCTTGGCGTAAGGATCGTACTGTTCGTTGAAACGCCACGGGGTCTCCTTCCCGTCGATCACCGGCCATTTGAGCCCACGCACGTCGTCACGATAGTAGGTGTCGAAGTCGGCAAGGTCGTGGGCGTGGCCCTGACCGAAGACGCGATACTCCTCGAACAGCGCCTTTTCGGGAAACCACTTGATTCCCGCATGAGTCACGGTGTGATTGGCGCGCCCCCGGGCCACCGGATCGGGCCACGCGACCCGGCGATTGGACGGGGTCTCGAACAGCACCCGATAGAGGGTGTCGTCCGGCGCGTAGCCCATCTGCCGGGCCTGTGCGAGCACGTCGGGCAGATGCCCGTCCTCGAACCCCTTGGCCTGGAGACCCGGCACCTCGTGCCGCCTCCACACCTCGTTCAGCGTGAATCGCTTCGAGAACTCCAGCATCTGCCAGACGTCGCTCCGCGCCTCACCCGGCGGCGGCACCTGCTCGCGCCAGAACTGGGTGCGGCGCTCGGAGTTGCCGTACGCGCCCCATTTCTCGAAGATCATCGCGGCCGGGAGGATGAGGTCGGCCACCTTGCAAGAGAGGGTTGGATAGACGTCCGAGACCACGATGAAGTTATCCATCTCCCGGGCCGCCTTGATCCAGTGGTTGGCATTGGCGGTGGATTGGAACGGGTTCGTGACCTGAATCCAGACCCACTTGAGCGACCCGTCCTCGAGATCCCGCATCATCTTGGTGATGTGACTGCCGACCTTGGGATTCAGCGTCTGGGGCGGCAGCTTCCAGATCTTTTCCGAGCGCTCCCGGTGCGCGGGGTTGGCCACCACCATGTCGGCCGGCAGGCGATGGGCGAAGGTGCCGACCTCGCGGGCCGTCCCGCACGCCGACGGCTGCCCCGTCAACGAGAAGGCGCCGTTCCCTGGCTTGGCCTGCTTGCCGGTCAGCAGATGCACCATGTAGGCCTGTTCGTTGACCCATGTGCCGCGCACGTGCTGGTTAAAGCCCATGGTCCAGAAGGAGACCACCTTGCGGCCGGGATCCGCATAATAGTCGGCCAGCTGTTGCAGCTTTTTCTTGTAGGCGTCGAGCGGTTCGTCGGGGTCGCCCTTGCACACCTCGGCGACGAAGTCGAGGGTGTAGGGCTCCAGCGCCGCCTTGAAGTCCTCAAAGGAAATGAGCCAGTGCTTGCCGGCGGTGGAGGCATTGGCCTGGGGTACCTTGTGGACCGTGCCGGGATCCCGGCGCTGGGCGATCGCCTCGGCGCGCGTCAGCACGACTTCCCGCTCACGCGCCTGGGTATCCTTCTCCGCCGCGAACGCAAACTCCTCGGTGGCGCGCATACCGTAGCCGATGTCGTACGGCCCGGTGGCAAAGACGCAGTGGCGCTCGACGAATGCCTTGTCGACGGCGCCGCGCCTTACGATCTCGCGAGCGATGTAGTTCCACAGCGCCAGATCGCTGTTCGGGGTGATGACGATCTCGAAATCGGCGATGTCCGTGCTTCGGTTCCCAAAGGTGGTGATGTTCGCGACCCGGTAGTCCTTGCTCTCGAGGCGCTTGTCGGTCACCCGCGCCCAGAGCATGGGGTGCATCTCGGCCATGTTGGCCCCCCACAGGACCACGGTGTCGGTGCGCTCGATGTCGTCGTAGTTGCCGGCCGGCTCGTCGATCCCGAACACCTGGATGAAGGCCGCAACGGACGAAGCCATGCAGTGGCGCGCATTGGGATCGATGTTGTTCGAGCGCCAGCCCGCCTTGAGAAGCTTGACCGCCGCGTAGCCCTCCTGCACCGTGTACTGGCCCGAGCCCATGATGCCGACCCCCGTCGGGCCGAGCTCCCTGTACACCCGTTTGAACTGCTGCTCCATCTCGTCGAATGCCTGCTGCCAGCTCACCGCCACGAACTCGCCGGACTTGTCGAACTTGCCGCCCTTCATCCGCATGAGGGGTCGGGTCAGGCGATCCGCTCCGTACTGGATCTCGGCGTTAGCGTACCCTTTGACGCAGAGCAAGCCCCGGTTGACGGGGTTGCCTGGGTCCCCCTTGACCGCCACGACGCGCCCGCCTTTGGTGGCGATCTGCAGCCCGCAGCCGACCCCGCAGAAGCGGCACACCCCCTTGTCCCAGCGCCAGCCCGCCCCGGGGTCGCGGGCGAGGCCCGTGCCCGGCACCGCGAGTCCGACCGCCCCGGCGGCCGCCGCGGCAACGCTCGCCTTGATGAATTCTCGTCGGGAAAGGTCACACGTCATCGTTTCAGTCCCTCGTCCTTACGGAGCCAACGGGGGGCCATCCGGATCGATGCGATGCTCCACGAGCGCCGCCATCCGGACGCGGGGCAGCGCCTGGATCCGGCGAAAGCCCTCTTCCTGCCCCTCGACGGTTTCGGTCTCCTGTACCAGGATGATCCGCCCGCTCTCGGGATAGCAAAAGTGCACCTCGACGCCGGGCAGCGCTTCGAGGTCCGCGGCGCAGCCGGCGATCTCGTTCGGCTGGGTGACGACTAGAATGCCCGAGTAGTGCATGGGGTCTCCGTGCAGTGAGTGTCGTGCGGTCCTATCGCCAGAAACTTTATGATAGACAGGAGAAAACGTCAAGAGCGGCAATCATGGAATAACCTGACCTCAATCATAGACGCCCGAGAACACGCGCCCGAGGTACTCCCGAAGCGGCTGGAGCGAGGCGGGCTTGCTCCGATAGCCAACATACCCATCGGGCCGAATGAGGTAGAGACACTCCGCGTCGGCGCCGTAGCGGGTATGCAGCGCCCCTTCTGGATCGCGCACGACCGGAGTCCCGGTCACGGAGTCTTCCGCATCGCCACCGCTCCGCGGCGCAACGAGGTAGACCTCCACGAGCTCGCGATAGCTTGGCACCATTGCAGCCGCGAGATCGGCGAGTCGCGCTCGGGAGGCCTCCCCGCCTCTGTTCCCGAGAAAGAGCAACATCGTGTGCCTGGGCCCCCTCAGCAGCTCGAACAGCGTGAGCTTGTGATCCTTCACGAACAAGGGGCCCGCGTCCACGGCCTCCGCTCCCGCATGCGGCCCGCCGGCGAAGGAAGCCCCCTTCCCGTAGCGATCCAGGTGCTCGGCGCAGATCGGACTCTTCCGGTAATCCAGATCGATTTCCTCCATGTGCCGCCGCTTGCGCACTCGCTCTGCCTCCGGCACCACGGCATGGAAATAGAGCCGCTCCCGGTCTGCTGCCGACAGATCCGGAAAGATCTCCGCGCGATCGGTCATGACTTTGGTGGTCCTAACGACGTCCTCGGCGACCCCGCGGCGCTCCTTCTCGTACGTGTCGAGGAGCGACTGGGGCGCCCGCCCCTGTGTGACGAGGGCGAGCTTCCACGCAAGGTTGTAGGCGTCCTGAATTCCGGTATTCAACCCCTGGCCACCGACAAGGCTATGAACGTGTACGGCGTCTCCGGCCAGCAGGGTGCGGCCGTGACGGTAGTGCCGACTCACCCGGTAGTGGATCCGGAAGTAGCCGAGCCAGCGCGGATCGCGCACGCGTGCACCCGCCGGACCGCGGTCGGTGACGAGCGATTGGATCTCCTCGAGTTTCGGCGTTTCGACTTTGCCGTCGTGCAAGTCGGGAATGTCGGCCGCCACAACGATTCGCCCCTTTGGCAGTGGCAAGAAAAAGAGTGCACCGCGGTCCGTCAGGAAAGTGTGATACTCGTCGGGTACATGCGGCGTCTCGACGACGACATCCGCCAGGACGTACTGACGCGGATCCACCTCGCCCGGGAAACGTTGGCGGTTCAGGTGGCGCACTCGGCTGTGCGCTCCGTCGCAGGCGACCAGCCATGGCGTCTCGAGAGTTTCCTCGCTCCCGTCGCGGTGCCGGAGCGTCACTCGGATCCCGTCCAGTAGATCCTCCATCTCCACAAACTCGGTCTCGCGTTCGACCTGGACGCCTAGGCGACGCAACAGTCCCTCCAAGATCTCTTCGGTGTGCCACTGCTCGATCGCGATCGGGAGCGCATACGGTGAATCCACTTCGTAATAACGCGCGTGTAGAAAGCGTTCGCCGTTAGCGTACAGGTTGATCCCGCGAATTGGCTGGCCGAGTGCTAGGAATGGGTCGACCACCCCGAGGTCCTGGAAAACCTCGAGCGTGCGTGAGTGGATGCTCGTCGCCCGGGTGTACGGCACGATGCCGGGGAGCTTTTCGACGATCCGCATGGGCGCCCCGTGCCGCGCCAGCTCGCACGCCATCGTGAGCCCAGTAGGCCCCGCTCCGACAACCAGAATCGGCGTCTCCCGTCTCTTCATGATCTCGGTCCCTTTCTCACCCGGCTGCCGAGCCAGCACGGCGGCGGGGCGGAAAGCTCAGTACGCCCACTCCTAGTGGCATTCGTAGGTATAGCGCAGCAGGCGGCCTGTGGGAGTGTCATACGATAGGAGGGAGTTTCGTCTCAGAGAAATAACGCCGCTTCAGCTACGAGACCGGGACCAAAGCCCAGCGCGACGCACGGCCGAGGAGCGTTTTCTTTATACAGACGGTCGAGGATAAATAGAACAGTGGCCGAGGACATATTCCCATAATCCGCGAGGATTTTTCGAGACACGAGTGCGGCACGTGAAGGAAGCTCGAGCGATGACACGACCGAATCCAAGACCCGAGGCCCGCCCGGATGAATCGCCCACGATTTAATATCTTTCACAGTCAGGCCCTGTTCCTTAAGCCATCGTGTGATCCAGGGACGCAGGTGGGTGGCGAGCAAACCAGGGACCTTTGCCGATAAACCCATCTCAAATCCGTGATTCCCTACGCGCCAGGTCATAGCCTTGTCCGAATCTGGAAAAAGATAAGATCCCGTTGCACCCAATATCCACCGATTCCGATGTTCTGGTCCCGAAGCAATAACCGCCGAGGATGAGCCATCCGCAAAAAGGGCGTTGGCAAGGACCCGATCGGGATCCCATCCATAGGCGAAGTGGATCGTACAAAGCTCGACGGAACACACCAGCACCATCTCTTTCGGATTTTCGCGGGCCAGTGCAGAAGCGACACGCAAGGCATTAAACACGCCATGACACCCCATAAAGCCGATATGGGTACGGTTAACGCTATTACGAAGTCCGAGTTCCTTCATAAGGGAAATATCAAAACCAGGTGCAGAAAAACCAGTACAGGACACGGTGACAACCTGACCAATATCATCCACGTGGATTCCAGCGTCACTGATGGCATTCTTGGAGGCCCGAATGGCCAACGCCGGTGCCTCCGCCGCATATCGGTGCATGCGTTCCTCGGTCCAGGGACCCTTGTCGGTGTTTTTCTTTATCGATGGGAAAAAAGACTGGAACGACACGGCACCGTTGTCGATCCCGTTTGCAAAGACGGATGCCCGGCGATGAACACGCGTCCGTTGATACAACGCCGTCAACACGCGCTCATGCTTTTCCGAACAACAGCTTAAGGATTTCGCAATTTCTGCGGTCTCACTCTGACAGATGAGATGCGGGGGAACTGCTTTGCCTATTCCGAGAACAGTAACCGGTGTAGCGGCCGAATCGGTCATGCGTGACATTTTTGACTCCGGTATCTGTGGGGTTCGTCAACAAGATTGACGCCACTGGATTTATAGACAATATCCCGGGTGAGAGGACTCTAACCAGATAGACGCGCGGTGTCAAGGTAAGATGTGATCCGGGCGGCTGGGTAGCCGACGGGGGCGAGCAGGGTCTCGGCGGCCCGCAGGAGCAACTCGACGTATCGCTCTGTATCATAGCTTTCGGCCCCTGTCAGTAACACGGCGGATCGTGCCCGATCCCCTTTGAACTTAGCCTTCTGATCGAGGATGATGTACCCGATCTGCTCTCCTGGGTGCAGCTGCACCCCGGCCCGGGCCAATTCCTTGGCGGCGATAGCCCCGGCATCCTCCCGGACATACTGCATCGGGTCCTTTGACAGGGTCCGGGTGATGACCAGCTCCTCGAACGGCACCCGTCCTTCGCGAATCTCTGCGATATGACGCCGCAGTATCTGCAGCGCCTCGGGCACCCGGGCCAAAAATTCGACGCCGTTTTCGGCCTGGGCCAGGCAGTCGAGCATCTCTTGCTGGGCCCTGGCGATCCGGGGAGCCGTGTCGTGCCGCCTGAGCTCCAGGCCGCGGACTTTTTGGTCTCCATGCTGAAAGACACCATAGAAACGGTTCGGCACCGTAATCTCGGGCGTCTCGCGGGACGGGCAAAAGACGATCCACTTATAGATCCCCTCGAGGGCCATAGGGATCCTTGTCGCCTCCTCGATCTCGCGACACAGAGCCTCGAGATCCTGCGCAGTCAGGCCCGGCTTCTGCAGGTAGATCGAGTCCACGATGGCGTGAATCACCTGAAACCCGCAGGCCTCGGCAACAGTCCGGGCCCTCAGCAACATCTCGCGTCCGAAACTCGTCACCGCCTCGTGGGCCATGATCTGCCCCCACCGGGCATTCCTGTACCCCAGGTAGCCAAAGCTCACCAGCAAGCACCAGCGCAGCGCGGACTGCAACAGGTCGTAGCGCTTTCGTGCTTCGCCTGCGCTCGCCTTCTTCAGCGCCTTGTAGCGAAGCCGCTTCTCGAGCAGCGGACGGAGGACCCGGGGGACGAGGCCTTCTCGCCGTTGGCAGAGGCTATACCCCGCCTCTGGCACGGCCCCCTTGGGACAGCAGTCGCAGTTCACCGTCTCGGGCGAGATGTTGTAGGCCACCATGAGCGCGGGATACATGCTGGCGAAGTCGATCTCTGCCACATGCTCGTGTAGCCCCATCGGCGGCAGATAGACCATCCCGCCCTTGTCCACCGTAATGAGCTCCGCCAACGTCTTGGCCTCTTCCACCTCGGCCTTCTTCCAGGGGATCAACGCCCCCATCCGGGTCGCCTCATCCATCTGCATCGAGGTGATCGAGACGCCGGTCGAGAGGCGGGACTGCCGCTGGACGGGGACCTTGGCGACCCGAGAGACCTCGAGCAACCCAGGAAGCTCCCCATCGTGGTAGATGAAAGAGTTATGGAAATCGATGTGCCAGCGACCGTACAGCGGAAATGGCGGCGTCATGTAGATCACCCGGCCATAGCTGAAGTAGCTGCGCCCTTCTCGCGGCGGCTTGCGGCTGACCGGCTCGCGGTCGAGGGGAAGGTCCACCCTGTGTTTCTTGGCCAGCTGTAGCAGGAGGGGCAAGAGCCAGGCATCCCCCTCTGCAGTGTAGATGAGGTCGGGATCGTATCGCTCGAGCAGGTCCTTGACGGTCTGAAGCAACTCCCCCTCTCGTCCATGGGACAGATCATAGGTTTCTCCATCCACCGTGACCTGGAGCTGTGTGAGGCGCCGTGAAAAGCGGCCGGCAGGCCCCACCCCCCGCATCTCCATGACCCGAAGCGGGGGCAGGGCGTACTCGAGCGCCCAGGGATCATCGAGACACTCCACCCCGCGCAGCACGCCCCCATCATGTTCGATCCGGCAAAAAGCCAGGGGGAACAGCTGCCGCTCGTAGCAATAGAGTTGGGTCAGATGGATTCCACAGTTCCAGAAAACAACCCGCGGATGCTCGAGGAAGAGGCGATCGGGAAGCACGGGGTATTGGTTCAGATCCCTCAGGGCGATCTTCAAGACCTCGACCTTGTCCTGGCTGACGAGATCCCATCGTTTGACCCACTCGAGTCCCGCGATCGAGGGCTTACCGGTGAGCTCACTGATGAGCGGTTGCAGATCTCGCGCTCTTCCCTCGGCGTAGAAGGCCGGGGTAAAGGGATCCTCCAGGCGCAACCGCTCCCCCGCCTCGGTAATCCACCACAGCACCATCCCGCCCTTGGCGGGGTACAGGTCAAAGAGCCAGCCCTGGATCTTCATCTCTCTCCCGATGTATGGCCGCCTCGAGCCGCTCGACTCCGCTCGGGACAAGCCTGTCGAGACGGCCTGCCTCGAGCTTGTCGAGACGGCCTCGGATGTCTCGCAAGGCTTTCTCATGTTCCAACAGGACGGCCATCACCACCGCCTCGAACGGGGTGGGTCGGGCCGCATACGATGCCTCGGCAGCGTGCTGCCTGGCATGCTGAAAGAGACGATCGAAGGCCTCGCGGTCACTGCGCCCCAGCGCCCGACGAAACTTTCCCCAGGACTCGCGCTCGTGATGGAAGGCCTGGACGATACTCATGACGGTTCGACCCATGATTCACCTACTCGGCTCACCGCAGGGGATTCGGCTGAGCTCACCCTGCGCGGTTCGACCCATGATTCACCTCAGGAATACAGTGAATTGATCGGCCGGCAGGATCTCGGCCCGGTGCGAAAACGGCTTCTCGTACCGCACAACGAAGCCCTGCCCTGAGCCCCTCGACTCCGCTCGGGGCAGGCTTGTCGAAGGGCCCTGCCCTGAGCTTGTCGAAGGGTCAATCCGGATGCTGCGTGACGCCACCTGCATCCAGGGCACGTGCAGGTGCGCGCGGCCGGACTCCACTGGGGCATCCGCCGCGGCCACCAGGAACTTACACCTCCCATCGGCTTGCCGCTGGACCTCGGCCGCGATCTCCTCGAGCAGCCATCTCGCCTCCTTGAAGGGGACGTTGGCGTCGGCAAAAAGCGAGGTCGCCCCGGAGAGGATCACCAGGCCCGGCGCGCGCTCGCGAATGAAGGGCTCCAGACGGCGAAAGGTCAAGCCGGCGAGCTGGTGGACGGTAAAGGTGCGGATGATATGGATGCGAGACAAGACCGGCTGGGGATCCTGCCGTGCGGCCAGGGCCAGGCGAGAGACGATGTAGGGATCGGTCCTGTTGGCCGCATCAACCACGAGAACCCGCTCCCCCTTCAGGGCGTAAAGCCCCGCGGCAAAGGTCGCCAGCGAGAGGACCATATGAGAGCCGCGGAGGAGCGCCACCATCCCTACCGGCGGGGGCTGAAACAACGCCCCGATGAGTGCCGGCAACCGCGGGTCGCGGGACGCACTCGCGACCGCATCGTCGGGGACACCCCTGCTGAGCCGAGACTGATAACGGGCAAGCATGGCGGAAACTCCTGGCCTGGAAGGCTTTCTATAGAGCCTGCGCGGGCCTAGGTCTGACGATTGAATCGGCGGAGCAAACCGACGACCTTGCCGAGGATCCGGAACGTTTCACCCTGAGGCTCTCGAAGGGCCTCGCCCTGCGGAAATCGCATCGGCGCATACGCCGGGTTATCCGAAGTGAGGAGGACCGCGTCGGTCTCGCTCCGGAAGCGCTTCAGGACCGCCTCGTCTTCAAAGAGGGCCACCACGATATCCCCGGGGGAGGCCGCCTGCTGCTCGCGCACGACGGCGATATCGCCGGGAGCCACGGTGGGGGCCATGCTGTCGCTCACGACCCGGACGGCAAAGCCCCCGCCCCCGCCCAGCCACAGGGCCGGCACCGGGACGTAGTCCACGACCTCGTCCCGGGCGAGCACGGGCGGCCCGGCGGTGACCCGATCAAACAGAGGGAGGTATCCGACCTGTTCTTCAGGGGGGAGGGGGTTCCCCGAGGGATCCTTGAGGACCTGGATCCCCCGGGGACCGGACAGGCGGCGGATGTAGCCCTTTTCCTCGAGCGCCCGGACGTGACGAAAGGCTCCAAACCGGCTCGTGACCCCGATCGCCTCGGCAATCTCTTCCAGAATGGGGGGCATCCCCTGTTGCCGGAGCGAGCGGAGGATTGCTTCAAGCACCTCGCGTTGCTTCGGACTAAGGGCCTTCATGGAGTCCTCCTGGCTGGGACTCCATGGATAACCCCTGTTATCTATCCCGTGTCAAGCAGAAAATTGTGTCCAGACACACCACGAGCGCCGAGGGTGTCCCCGGCGCTCGTCGCATGTGCCTCGTCCTGTTGTACAGTGGCTACTTTCCTCGACCCCGTCTCCTCGCTCCGATGCCGATGCCTACCAACCCGGCGCCAATGAGCAGCATCGTCCCTGGTTCGGGGGTGGCAGGGGTCGCGCCGTGCACTTGGACGACGAGGTCGTTATAGTCTCTGTCGCCCAGGCCAGCCAGGTCTTCGAAGGCCAGGACGTAATCTCCCGTGGTGGTGATCCGCCACGCGACCATGTGGTCCAGGCCGCCATCCGAGTTGTCACCCTGGAGCGAGCTCCACAGCGGAGCCCCGCTGGGATCGTTCCCAAACCGGAATTCGCCGGTCAAGGCGGGAAGGGAAACGTCCAAACCAGGCGGATCCGTGCGGGGATCAATATTCGCGACTTGGGTGAGGAGCAATGCGAGGGTCCCGCCGCTGGCACCCGGGATCACCCCGAAATCTTGGGAGAAGCCGGCGTACTTCGCCACCACCTTCACGCTTGCCGCCGCGTCGGACAGTTCCCAGAGCTGGTCACCCTGGATGAAAGAGTCACTGACCCGCTCGAGGTTGCTCAGGCCGTAGAGCGTATCCAAGATCCCGCCGGTGCCGAGCAGGCCGAGCTCGCCGGAAGGCGCAGACGAGATGGGGGTAGCCTTGGCCTCGGGCGCCGTCAGCGCCACCACAGCCATCACTGCGGCAAACGTCGCGATTTTCTTCATTCTTTCCCCTCGGACCTCCTTTAATTGCGACGTTTCGATTAACTTCTATTTAAATATGAGCAAAGCACATGCCAGCGCAAACAAAGCGTCGGCATCCGCACCGTAACCCCCTAATTTTTAAAGCGTTTTGACGGGTGAGCCCGGCAGCAGACACCGTTGTTGCGTGAAGCGCACACGTCCAAAACTGTAAAGGGAACTGACACTCCAATTGCAGCGGTATTCCATAAATATAGAAATATCAATAGGTTACCTGCACTACGAGTTTGTCAGAATACTTTACACTTTGTGGGAAAAGAGGAAAAGAGGGGTGTCCAAATAGGCGCCGAAAATACCGGTCAGCGCAAAAAAAGCAAAAAGAGAGAGACGGTCGGAAAGGGGGGCGCAAGGTCGGCGGCGAACCAGGTAGTCAGGCCGCGTACCAGAGGACGGCGAAGAAGTGACAGGCGGTGCCTGCGAGCACGAACAAGTGCCAGACAAAGTGGCTGTAGCGCAGTCGCGGCGCCGCGAAGAAGGCCACGCCTGCCGTGTAGGCGATCCCACCCGCTAACAGCCACAGCAGACCGGCGGGCGGGACGTGCAGCCATAACGGTCGAACCGCGATCAGCACCAGCCACCCCATGCCCAGGTAGAGGCACGTCGAGAGCACCGGGTATCGAAGCCTTCCAACGGCTTTCAGAATCACCCCGACAATCGCTAGGCTCCAGACCAGCCCCAACAGCGTCCAGCCCCACGTGCCGCGGAGCACCCCGAGGGTAAACGGGGTGTAGGTGCCGGCGATGAGCAGAAAGATCGCGCCATGGTCGAGCGCGCGGAACACCCGCTTGGCCCTGTTCGGGGGCAGGGCGTGATAGAGCGTCGAGGTCAGGTACAGCAGCACCATCGTCGCCGCAAAGACGCCGGCGCCCAGCACGGTCGCTGTGCCGCCACGCTGAATCGCGTCGAACACGAGCACGGGGGCGGCAACGAGTGCCGCCAGCAAGCCGACGCCATGGCTGACGCTGTTCGCGATTTCCTCGCCGAGCGACTGCGCGCGTTCCAGCGCGCCGGGCATTTCATTCACGGGTCTACATCCTCCGCGGCTGGACATTATCGTGCATTCTCACCTCCCCTGCCGCCAGGGTCAAGTGTTTTCGTTGACAGCCGGAACTTCAGAATGATACGTAAGAGCCGCAGGGACGCGGCTCGAGCAGCGAAAGGTGAATGCCATGACGGACGAGGAAAAGGCGAAGGCACCATTGTCAGACATGCTGGGCTTCTGGACGAACTGGCAAAAGATGATGTGGGAGAGCTTCGAGGCGATGATGAAGGCCCCCTCCTTTGCCGCCGGATTGGAAAAGGCCCTGGAGAACTCGACCGCGCTCCAAGAGCAGATTCAAAAGAACGTCCAGGCTGGCCTGCGGACGATGAACCTGCCGACGACCGAAGACCTGCGCCGGATCGCCGCCGACGTGTCCGCCATGCAGGCGCAGCTCGACGTGATCAAGGGTGCGGTCGAGGCGACCGTGCGGATGCAAGACGAATGGCGCAAGGGCGTCGAGCAGACGATCGAGCAACTGCTCGCCTTCCAGGAAGAGGGACGGAAGGTGTTCGGCACATGGACGGAACAGATGAACGAGCGCCTGCAGGACTTCCAGCGCCTGTGGGACGAGGCGACGAAAGACTGAGCAAAAAACCTCGTCGCGACACGCAAGACGCCCTCTCGGGCCGACTGATACGCCCCCGCGGGCGTTTTACTTTCTAGCCCCGGCCTCCTTCTGGCTGGACTATTCGGCAAACAGTTCGGCTAGGGCTGCCATCGTGAGGAAAACCGTTGCCAATGTGCTGAACCTCTTTACTCGGTTTATGGTTCCCCTCGGTGAAAAGCCTCTGCCTCCGTTTTCCGATCCCGCTCGACAAGACACGCCCCTACTGACGCGGGCTCCTCCCCCTCCCCTGTGGGTCGGCCGTTCGTCGCGAGGGTGGATTCTCCGCTCGGCCGACCGTTACCGCGGGGCGGGGGCGGCGACGGGTGCCGGCGCCTCACCCGCGGGTTGAGCTGCCCCCTTCTCCCCCCCGGGGAGGCCAAGGACGAGGGCCGCGGGATCCACCGATCCCCGGGGCAGGGCCGCACACCCCACCGCAGCCGCCGCGACGACCCCAAACAGGACAACCCAGCACAGGACCTCCCGTGAGCGTTTCCCGGTGACTTTCATGATACCCGCTCCTCTCACGCGCCTGGCCGGTTGCTCTTAGAACGCCACCTGGAAGCCGACAAAGACGGCGTCCTCCTTTGTGTTCTTGAGCTGATCGACACTCGTGCTGGTCGGCTGCAGGTCCTTTTCGCCATGGCGGTACTCGGCGATCAGCTTGACATTCTCGTACACATAGTACTGAGCCCCGATCACGACATCCCACAGGCTGGGGTCCACCGGCCCGGTCTCCCCGCTCACCCCGTTGATCATCACCCCCGTGTCGTCAAACTGGTCACCGTTGATCCAGTCGTACCGGCCGTACAGGACGATCTGGTTAATTGGTTTGACGTCCGCCTGCACGAACCCGCCCCACCATTTCGCGTCCACCCCGAAGCCGGTGGGGTTGCTATCCTCGGCAAAGAGGATCTGCGAATACAGCTTGACGTACAGCGGCTTGTTCAACGTGATGCTGACGTCCGGCCCCGCCCGCCAGAGCCGGTCTTTGTAGGCAACGCCGGTTTCAGGTTGAGTGGTCAAGCTGTCCAGCGTGTTCCAGCTGTAATAGCCGAACCCGCCGACCGCGACCGTCGTGCTTCCGCTCGTGTAGGTGCCCACCAGGCGGCCGAAGACGTCTTTCGCATTGTTGTTGTCCACGTTGACGTTGTTCCCATTCACCACACCCACGAAATAATCTACATTGAGGTTCGAAATTCCGAGAAGAGACGGCGTCGCCCGCCCATAGACCTCCACGCCGACCTGGCCCGTGCTGAGGCGGAACTGATTGTGCTCCAGACCCTCTTCGTCGACCCCCGGGACCTCCACGTAGTCGTCAATCCCCATGTCGGCGATGACGTCCAGCGCCTGTGCGTTGTAGACGAGGTACGGGAAGAAGGACAGGCGTCGATGGTGGGCGGAGAAGGCCGTCGGCAGCTCGATGGCACCCATCTTGATGTTCAAGAGATCCCGGACCAGGATGTCATTGACCCCGGCGAAGACGAGCTCCGGAAGTTCCGGCCCCTCCAACGTGAACTTGGCGCCGTGCGTCCGCGTTTCGGGGTCCCAGAACTGCCGGATCTCCGTCTCGGCCATTGCAGTATCCAGGAAAAAGGAGACATGGTTTCCGAGTGGCGTGCCGGCGAGAAATTCGAAGTCGTTGAGGTTGAAGCTGCTCTGGATCCGCTTGAAATCGGCGGCCGTATTGGTGTTCTCGCTCCCGTCTGCGAGGGTGTTGTTGAGCGCGGTGTAGTTGTACCCGGCCTTCAGGCTAAAGGAGAGGGGGACGATCCCGGGCAACTCCAGATTTTTCCCGATTTTTAACGGCGGCTTGGTCGGGGTCAGGGTTCCCCCTGCGAACCTCCGGTATCCCGATAGGCGAAAGCCCTCCCCATTGACGTTGAGCTCCGGGTACGCGCTATGGCACGCACTGCACTCAATGCCGTAGAGCCGCGCGAAGGCCGGGATGGCCTGGGCCTCCGTCGGGATGATGAGCCCCAGGGCCAACGCCGTGAACCCGATGAGGCTGAACACTCTGCGTTTCATCGTTCGTCCTCCTTTTCTCGGTGTGAACTCGACGACGAAACCGGTCCCTGCGTTTTTCATCCTCCGGGCATGTCCTCCTCCTCTCCTGTCCCCACGGGCCCCGGCCCGGTCAGAGCCCTCCCGCATGCGACCACCCGGCCGCCGGTGCCGATCACCGGCCTCCGCCCACCGGATCTACGGTCCTCGAGGACCCGGATAATTCTCGATGTCGCAGGCCCACGACGATGTCTTAACATCACGAAACGACCTGTGTCCGCTTGATCCCCTCGATCAGATCCCGCGCCCGAGTCGCCTTCCAGCGACGACCGGTGTAGAGGACAGCCTCGTTCCGGTTGAAGCTGACGCTGAGCACCCTCCCCTCACCACGCTCCTGCACCAGGGTGGAGAGGAGGGTCCCGGGGTCGGGCCTTCCGTGATCGGCCTCGACGAGAATGACGTCGGGCTTGATCTTCCGGATCTGGGTCAAGGCGTTTTCCTCCTCGGTCGCGACCCCAACGATTTCCACGTCGCGCTCTTGCCGCAGGAGGTGGTCAAGGCCCCTGGCAAAGAGGGGATGTTCGCAAAGGATGAAGACGGTCAACATCTCGTCGATCCCCCGTCTCACCACGAATAATGGATGCTGCGTCCTGCGGTGAACAGCCCCCAGAAGCGCCATTTTTTCAGAAAAAAAGGGCTATCCGGCGGATAGCCCTTTCGGGTGACTGCGAGACGATGCGAGAAATGTCAGGGGAAAAGTCGGAGAAGCCGACGGCGAGGTGGATGTGTCAGGCCTTATCCTTTGTGGGGGAGATCAAACCCTCGCGGACGGCATAGGCGGCAGCCTGCACGCGGTTCTCGAGGTGGAGCTTCTCGAGGATGTTCTTGAGGTGGTTCTTCACCGTGTTCTCGCTGATCGTGAGGGAGGAGGCGATTTCCTTGTTGGTGGCCCCCTTGACAAGCCGCTCGAGGACCTCGCCCTCCCTCGGGCTGAGCTTCTCGTGAAGAGGTTCTCTTCCGGGACCGGACCGGGCCAGGCGACCGAACTCCTCGAGGATCTTGGTGGCGGTGGCCCGTGAGATCGGGGCCTCGCCCCGAAAGGCCCCGCGAACGGTCTGGATCAACGCCTCGGGTTGGATCTTCTTCAAGAGGTACCCGTGCGCCCCCGCCTTGATGGCCTCGAAGAGGTGCTCATCTTCCTCCGAGACGGTGAGCATCACAATCTTCACGTAGGGGAGGGCCTCCGTGATCCGTCGAGTCGCCTCGAGGCCGTCCATGCCGGGCATATAGAGGTCCATCAGGATGACGTCCGGCATCAATTCCTGGGCTTTCGCCAGGGCTTCTTCCCCATTCTGCGCCTCTCCCACGACCTCAAGGTCCGCCGGGCCTTGTAAAAGGCCGGCAACCCCGGAGCAGAAGAGGGCATGATCATCGACTAGGAGAATCCTTATGGGCTCCACGATGCCACACTTTCTCCTTCGATGGGGAGCCGGACGGTCACCTGCGTCCCGTTCCCCGGCTGCGAGTCGACCACAAAGGTACCTCCCACCGACTCGGCCCTCTCCTGCATGGTCTGCAGGCCGAACACCCGACCGCGGCGGGTTACTTGTGCCGGATCGAATCCTTGGCCGTCGTCCCGGACGGTCACTTTGGCCTGCCCCTCGTCCATCTCCAAGAGAACAGAGCTATGTCTGGCTTGTGCGTGCCTCCGGACATTGGCGAGGGCCTCCTGGACGATCCGGATCAACTGAATCTCCAAGCGGGGTGACAGTCGTGTCACCCGCTCGTCGGCGACCTTCAGCTCAGTAGAGATCCCCGTGTGCTCCATGAAGTCGCGCAGATATTCCGTGAGGGCGGGGACCAACCCTAACAGCCTGGACACCATCTTCAAGCCGAAGATGCCCTGGCGGACCTCGTCGTAGGCCTCGGCCGTGACGTTTTTCATCAGGCGGATTTTGTCTTGATTCGGGCACTCCATGGGACACGCGGTGGCGTGCGCCTCCACCTCCTCCATCTTGAGGTAAAGCAGTCCCAGCTCTTGCGCCAAGCCGTCGTGCATCTCTCTGGCGATCCGCCGCCGCTCCTCCGCGATGGACATTTCCTTGACCCGGGCGTACAGACCGGCATTCTCGATGGCCAATCCGACCTGGTTACCGAGGGCGGCAAGCAGGTCCAGGTCCTCCGACTTCAGCCGCCCCGTATCCATCGCAAACACCCCCATGACCCCGACGATCTTCCCCTTCGATCGCAGGGGGAGTCCCGCGTAAGATTGAAACCCGGCGTCTTTTACCGCCTTCCTCAGGAACCGCGGGTCCTCTCGCAGGCCATTGACAACCAGCGGGACCCCCGTGACCGCAATCAGGCCGGGAAACCCCTCCTTCCACCTGAAGTGCGTAATCTCCCGGAAGGATTCCGGATGCAGTCCATGGAAGGCGCGCATGACCAGACCTCCCGAGCTTTCCTCTTGCAGGAAGATTTCCCCTGATTCCGCCCCGGTCACCTCCAGAACCCGATCCAGGGCCCGGCTCAGCACCGCATCGAGGTCCAGGGACTCGTTGATCGCGGCCCCCACGGCGTTCAGCGCGCCAAGCTCCTGGTTCTGCCGGCGGATCGCGCGATCCTTCTGCTCGATAAGACCGAAGATGTACTTCGAGAAGAAGCGGGCTCCTGCGGCTACACCTCCAAACACCCCAATATAGATTATTGTGTGGAACAACCAATGCGGCACGTAATCATAAAAGAAATTAACCCAGGATTCATGAAGGTATACGTCGAGACCCTCCGTGATGCCGAAGAGGAGACCGATGGCGATCACGGGCAGCCAGATGCCCAACTGCCTGAGTCTTGCCAGGTCAGGCATGGGAGGCTTGATCGAATCGTGAAGAGACACCGTTAGGTCAGCCCGACTCCCCCGCAAACCGGAGGCCTTTGAGGATTCCGATCAGGATCTCTCCACCCTAGGCCATCGACGGAGTTCCTGAGCAAGGGATTTGCCAATCTCGGGGATTCTGAGAATAATATCTGTTGGCACCCAAACTTGATGCGGTAAGTATTTGTAAATGCTATCGAACTGAATCAGCTTTCACCATGATTTTGAGCATGTCACTGTACCGAAAATGAACAGAGGAGTTGATGACCTGAGACAGATGTGTCCCCATCCGCCATACGAGACCCCGGGGAGAAGGTATATCAGGCCCTTGAATTTAGCAGAGTTAACCCAATTGGGGCACGACTGCCCCAATACAACACGTTCTTCACATTGCGCGGGCCGCCTACCCCCTTGAGCCTGGCGACGTCGGGACCGTGGACG
>Ga0307428_1000562_pt1 | contig 22595 bp, 20 predicted proteins | sample SalMarWE160240MG_FD_202161 | JGI IMG/M metagenome (GOLD analysis project Ga0307428, IMG submission 202161) | Salt marsh sediment microbial communities from the Plum Island Ecosystem LTER, Massachusetts, United States - WE1603-240 | ecosystem: Environmental > Aquatic > Marine > Intertidal zone >...
AAGGTACTGTCTCTACTATAAACTAATCCCTAAAACTTGTCAAGCCCCTAATTAAAGCTAATTCATAGCTAAATTCATGTCAAATAATTTTCTTCTTTAAAACAGTAATTAAGAGTATATAAATGGCTAAACTAGGTCGTAAATGTAAATTAACCCCCGAATTACAATCGAAAATATGTAAGTATATAGAAGATGGTAATTATGCCATTCATGCCTGTAATGCCGTTGGTATAAGTAAGGCTATATTCTATCAATGGCTTAAACAGGGTGAGTTGGATATAGACACTGGTAAGAATAGCAAGTTCCAAGACTTCGTGTACTCAATAAAAGAAGCTGAAGCTAAAGCAATCACGGCAAACGTAAAGAACATCAGGACAGCGGCCAGGGAGGGTGAGTGGACAGCATCAGCGTGGTTCTTAGAGCGCAAGTATCCAGACCTGTTCGGTAAACGTCAAGTTGAACCAGTAGTAGAGAATAAGATATTAATACAACTAAGAGATACTGGTAAAGAGATGCTAGCTATAAAGACAGACGATAACAGGTTACTCCCAGAGGTGATACAGATAGGGGCTGAGAGCCAACCAGAAGGACTGAGAGAAGTTAAGGAGAGCTAAGCTCTCATTATCTCTTACCATCTCGCACCATCTCTTACCATCTACCCTCTTTATATGTGAGCGTGACAGGGCGTGACAGAAGGCGTGACTCCCCGTGACTCAGTGTGACAAGATATGACACTTTACTCGTAAAACCGTGACACAGTGTGACATGATAATTGCTTTATATGTAAGTATTATGACACAAAGAAGAAGTTGTAACAGTAAAGATGGTGTTGTTATTGCTCAGTATGTTGAGTATATGTTCACTGTTTTGTTATAAGTGTTATTCCCTGTATAGAGAGCTACCATTGACCAATCCAAAGTTCAACTTTGGAATTCACTAGAGATACCTTACTCCGACCAAAATGAGAAATGGAGTAAGTCGCATGTGAAATAAGTTTCTAGTGGTGGAAGATAGACGCTAATCAGGCAGAGGGGAACTTGCTCGGTGTAGCGATACGGTGCGGGCAAGACCGTCCAGATGAGTATGGTAAGACGGACGGGCGAGACATAAAACGAGGCGTTGCTCACTACACGCCTACCCCTGCCGTCCCTAGGTGGAAGTCCTGGGGCTAGAAACCCCATGGGGTGACCTCACGCTGACCAAAACGAAGTTTTGGAATACTTCATGTGTGAAGTAAGGAGGTGAAGATGAAAAAGATTATGAGTTTGCTAGACAGGGCTTATCAGGCTGCGATGAGGGCAATGCGCCCACCTGTGCCGAGGATGGCGATATGAGGGGAGTACCAAAGCAAGATGGAAGTGGAGGAGGTACGAGAGCCAACCGTGGCAGTGGTGGGTGTCCTGTGCCACGAAGAACGGGACGGGGACGAATGAGAAGGAGAAGGGGTTGGTAAAGGACAATGAATACCCCATTAAAGGTTTACCTGAATGAGAGAGCGCAGAATTGCTGTGAGTGTGGAGAAGTAATTAAGGCAAACCAGCGGTACGTTTGGCGGACAAAGATGATACGGGTGCAGGGGGATAGAATCCGAGATACTGCGCCGTGTTGCCTGCCGTGCGCACGAAAAAGGGGGTGGGCTGTTGAAGGGGATTAAGATTGACTGGATGGAGGTGTTAATGTGCTTCATATTTTGTGAAAGCCTCCACCTGATTAGTAATGCAATTGTTAGGCTACTAACGTAGCGGGGGAGTGAAACGGAAATATCACAACAGCCTCATAAACTGTCAATAGTCGGTTCGACTCCGACACCCGCCACCAAATGCTGAGTAGTGTAGTGGTAGCGGGTAAGGTTCTGAACCAGCACCTATATTAAACAAAAACAACCTTTACTTTAATAAGAAAGAAGGGTGGTAAACAAAACTTTAATAAGGAGGAAATGAGTATGAAAAAGACAATAAAAGGACTAATAGCTTTGGGGTGTGTGATAGGGATGCTAATACCATCAGTGGTAGCAGCTTCTCCTAATGAGGATTGTTGCCAGTATCCCGTTGATTGCTGTTGTCGGGATACGTGTTGTAGCAACCAGACTTTCGATTACAAGATACGCTATTTTGAGAAAGTGGAAGTCGGTATGTTTCAGGGTAGACCCTGTTATGCTGGCGTGTGGACTACAGCAATAGTAGAAGATGTGCATGATGAAGATGAAGCTGCCGAATCATTGGGTTTGCGAGCAGGTTATAGTTGTTGGGTTACGAAGGTGTCTTAATGAGTGAGGATAATACTACTGATACTTACTATGTAGGAGAGAACGGAACACATTTCTGTCCTCCGCCTTGCCCGTATTGCAATCCGCCACGTTGCCCTTGTTGCGGGCGACCCTATCCGTGTCCTCAACCAAGACCATATCCTTACCCGTATCCGTGGACAGAGGAGTACCCTAATACCTACTGGGGTTCGAGTTGGACTATAACTGATGACAATACCCATACGGTGATGGGATGACCGATGGGAAAAGGGTAAAGACCACAAGTGCTCATCTTGAAGGATTCAGGCGTGAGTTCATAAAGTATCAAAAATTGCTTGGGCTGACTGGATGGGATGTCAGTTTTACAATTAAGGAGTTGCCGAATTCGCTGGCTCAGATTCATTATGTAGCTTCTGACTGCAATGCTGAGGTCTTTTTGAATAGTTCCCTTCCGAGCAGCACAAGTCTAAGGAAAACTGCAAAGCATGAGGCTATACACTTACTATTAGCAAGATATGACTATATAGCAAGTGCACGGTATATTGATGCAGAGGAACTTACTTTTGCAAATGAGGAGATTGTCGTTAAACTAACGGACATAATACCGTAATGGGATTAGAGGAAGCAACGCAGTATATCTTCAGGGCTATAGGTTATGAACCCACAAATGCTCAGTGGGAAGTGCATCGTGACCCGACCAGACACAAACTTGTAACTGGAGGAGAGCGTGCTGGAAAGAGCCGAGTCAATGCTATGGAGATACTAAAACACTGGTATGTTGATAAGTGCATACCAAAGATAGAGAATGGACTCTATTGGCTAATTGGTGCTGATTACGAAGGGTGTCGTGGAGACTGGGAGCATCTGGTAGAGGCTTTTGCAAGGTTGGGGCAGATTAAGCAACTGACTAAATCAATAGACCCAGCCCTGATGGTTCTTACTGATGGCACACAATTCGTTACAAAGTCGGCAAAGTATCCTGAGAAGATTGCTACCGTTGCTCCTGATGGCATAGGTGGATGTGAGGCTGCCCAGTTGGATTACGAGATTTTCTTGCGTTCTCGCTCAAGGGTTGCAGAGAAGCGAGGCTTCCTGAGCTTTACGGGAACGTTAGAGGAGGAGGAATACACGAGTTGGTATTCTGAATTGTATCAAGTTGGGCAGTCTCATAATAATCTTGAGCTTAAATCGTTCTCTATTCCCTCGTGGTCTAATAAATACGTATTCCCAGAGGGTGAGAATGACCCCGAGATATTAAAACTGAAAGCTGGCATGACCTATGAGAGGTTCATGGAGAGATTTGCTGGAGTACCTGCTCCTAAGACTGGCAGGGTAATCACCGAGTTTGCCAATGTTATTCATGTCAAGGAATGCCCCTTCAATAAGGACTTACCTGTAGAGATTGGTATAGACGTAGGTTTCAAGGGAGCTTATGCTGTCGAAGCCGTACAAGAGGTAAATGGACAGTTTCGGGGTATAGATGAGGTTTACCTAACGGGCTATGTTACAGAGGATGTTATCACTATATGCCAGAAGAAGCCGTGGTGGGATAATGTTATAGGTGGTGCTATTGACATAGCTGGCACACAACACCAAGGCATGACTTCCCCTGTAGAGGTTTGGGGAAGTAAGGGTAAAGTAGCCCTAGTCTACAAGAAGGTGAATGTAGAAGACGGGATAGACTTGTTTCGCACTCAGCTAAAACAGCATCCTGTTACCTTACAGGCAGGATTTGTGTTTGACCCTAAATGCAGAGGGATTATCTCAGAGATGGGTGGAGGACGCTCACCACTATCAGAAGGTGGGGGTATATGGATGAGAGATAAGAATACAGGTGTGGCTCTCCGCAAGAATGACCACGGATGCAAGGCGTGTATATACCTTTTGGCAAACAAGTTTTTATATACAGTAAAGGGAGACAGATTACCCCACCTAAGATTCACAGGAGAGCCTGCACGACAAACCTTTAGAGGGAGATAAGTTATGAAACAACCACAAGCTCCAACAGTAGATGAAATAAAGAAGAAACTCTCAGCTTGGGAGACCTATTACCAGAGACATCACCAGAATCAAAAAGACATAGATGAGTTCTATGAACTGACGTTTAGTGCCCAAGTGCCTAAGCGGTATCCGACACGCAAGCCTTCAACGGCCAGGGATTGGATTGACGCTGGCGTAAGGCACTACACACTTGATAATCCCAAGATGATAGTGTATGCCCGTAGAAATTCTGATGAAGCCCGCAGGCAAGCTGCGGCAATAGAAAACTGGGGAAACTTCTTCCTGAAATTAAGCCGCAGGCAAATCAAAGATGTTGCAAAGAAAGTCCTGCTCCGTGGAGAGGGCATAATCAAACTCAATATGGACGACATTTACTTTGGGGATTATAACGGCAAGCCTATTGACTCCCTAGATGTTAAGGAACTAATGGAATACAGGGAGAAGCGGTTATACCACTTCCCTCTTTATATGACTATTCCAGACGCTATCAATGTTTTCTGTTCTACTGCCCACGAGGGGCTTATGCCACTAGAAGTAATAGAGTGCTTTGAGGTTACTGTCTCTGAGGCTGAAGCTATGTGCCAGAAGAACGGATGGGTGTTCGACTCTAAGAACAGGAGACCAGATGAAAAGGTTACGTGGATAAGTTATTACTCTTGCGACTGGCGATGCTTTATCCTTGATGATGTTCCCGTGTTAAAGGGACAGGTGCAACGTAATATTTTCGGTTTTGTCCCTTATGTGCATTTCAGTGCTATGGCTGGACAGACTGGATATGATGGCAAACCAGAGTATGAATACAGACCCTTAATACATGGGAAGCAGGATATGTTCATTATGGAGTCAAGGATGCTCTCGTTTATTGACGCTATCAATGCCCGTCATGCCTTCCCGAGGCATGTGTTTAAGGGCAATCCAGAAGTTATCAAGCAACATTATCCTCATGGTATTCCTACCGACCCAGAGGAAGTCCTGATTGAGATACCAGACCAGATGGAGATTAGGATTCTTGATGGCGAGAAGCCGCCAGAAGGATTATTCGCAGAATTTGGGATAATGGAACAACTGGCTGCTCCGCCCGCTGCTCTTAGTGGGGTGAGACCCATAGGAGTATATGGCAGTGCACATCAGGAAAGCCTGATGGCTTCTGCCTTATCGCAGTATAAGGATGCCTTTATGAGTTTACAGGAGGCATTGGCTACTGTACTTGGTATGGGCTTGAGGATTATGGAGCAGACATACCAGCATGACGTGATGATTAAGAATCTTTCCTCTGATGCTGCTAAGGTGTACCAAATTCTCAAAGTTAGCGACATTAAGGGTTATTATGACTGTGAAGTTAAGCTGCTTGCCGAGCCTCCAGAGGCTACCGATACACGCAAGGCTCTCGGAAAGGCTTTCTGGCAGGGTGGTGCAATTAGCAAGGATAAAATGCTGAGAGAATACTTCGATATGTCACAGCAAGAAATACAGGATGAAACAGCCCAACAGCTTGCCGAGAAGGTAATGGAAGACCCGCTAGTTGGTGGAGCTTTGGGGCGAGATGCCCTGGAGATGTTTGGCATGGAGAAGGCTGCTCAGGCTGTCAAGGCAATAGATGCCCAGACAGCAGCATTAGGCAAGCAACCCTATCTTGGGGTAGGTGCTACTCCTCCGAGTCAAGTAGGTGAAGGCATGGGTGTAGCTACTGATGCCGTACAGAAAATGAACAGAAGTGCTGGAGTAGGCACTAATCCAAGCCCAAGGGTACAAATGGGGGGATAATGGCAAACGTACTGACAGAAGCCATGTTAAGGGCACACAAGATGCTGGTTAATGTTGATAAAAGATTTGGGGAGATAGGGGCGATGCCTTATGGCAAGAGAAAGGCTACGCCAGCAGAAAGCAGGGAACAGAAAGCAAGGGCAGAAGAGGCAGAAATGCAGGAGTTATTAAATGGCTGAAGAAGAAACTATACAAACCGCAGGAACGGTATTAGAAAGGTATGGGGGAATGGGAACTTTTTATAATCCCGACCACCAAGCAATAGCTGATGCAGTAAGGTCTGGCGAATTACCCCGTGCTGATGTAAAGACGCTTACTAGCTTTCAGTTATCCTCTCTAGGACAAAAGGAATATGCAGCGTTATACCCCGAAGTCTTCAGTGGTGGTGGGCTTCCGCAGGCTCAGGTTATGTCACCTGAAGCTATGGAAATAGCAGCCCTTAGAGAATTACGTAATAGCTTTATCGGGCTTGGCATGGATATTTACAGAACCATGATAGATAATAGGATTGCCTCGCTAGTAAGGCAAAAGAGAATGGGAGGTTGGGAAATAGCGAGGGAACAAGAATTTCCGCTTCCCGATTGGATGAGACCACTTTTGGGGCTTCCCCCAGTACAAGCAGCGGAAGAAGATATGGGACGTGGGGGATTCAGGAAGGAACAAAAGCAGCCTACAATTTCTGCTGAAGAAGCAAGGGAGCTTAAACTTGCTCCGCCAGGGGCACAAACGGAACTAGATGTTGACCAGCAAAAATATCTGTCCTCTTTCCTTGCATGGCAAAAGGCTGGTACGCCATCAGGTTGGGAACGGTCAGGGATGGAGGCACTTCAACGCATGTCTCAGGGTCAAGGCGACTGGTGGACAGAGTTCCAGCGTAAATCACAAAGTATGTTCCCATCATCTCAGAGACTTGGAGTGCAACGGAGAGTTGCCTCCCAATAGGAGTGTTATGCCTAAAGAGCTTGAAAAAAAACTAAAAGCACAAGCAAGGAAAAAGTTTCCAAAAGATAAAGAGCGGCAAGATAAATATGTCTATGGAGCTTTAAGGAAAACTGGCTGGCGACCTTCTCATCAAAAAAGGAAGAAATAGTATGGAATGGTGGAAAACCACTGATATAGTTAATAGCTTTGCCGATGCTGTGAATGCACAGATGAATAAGGCTATTGGCTCATATACGAATAAGTATAAAGAGCTAATGACTCGGAACGCCCAAAACGAGGCAGAAGCGAAGGCAAAAGCACAGCAAATCTTCAAAGCTCGGGCTAATGCTAAAAGGTGTGCTAACGCCGAGGATAGATTAAGAAGGGCTAATGAACACCTCTTGGAGTTGGGTTTCACTGACCAGATTCCGATAACCCAAGATACCATTAACAGGGAGATGTCTGGTGGATTTGCGAGTGATGTTATTCAGCAAGCACTTACAGGTAGTTACCAGGCCAGGGAAAAAGAACTCCTGAAAGCTGCCGAGCATGACGTAAAACTCACGACACCCAACTGGAACAAGATGACATATGAAGCCCAACAGGACTTGATACAACAAAAGTATCAGGCTAAGGTGAAGGCTCTGTATCCAGAGGGTAGGTATTCCTTGTCTGACCCGAGTAGTTTTACATACCAATATTCTGTTGATAAACTCACCGAGGGTGGATACATGCAAACTCAGGGACAAAGAGAACCTGTATATGACCGCCCTCAACCTGAAGGATGGGCTACTTTATGGCGAGAACCCAGTCATGAAATCCAGCCGATATCGAATTTAACCGATTATGAATATGACCCTTCCAGTATTCAGGAATACGCACAAAGGTTTGGCGCTACTCCAGAGCCACAGACTGAGCCAATAGGGACAGCGCAAAATGTAACGGCTGGCATGACTATGCCAGAGTATATTCCCGAGTCCAAGGTTAAGGATGTTTTTGACGCATTTCTAGCAGGCGGCATGGGATTTATACAAAATGCAGAAATAGGACTTATGACACATCCACCGTCTATGCCTGACCCTAATCTGCCGTATCCAGTAGGCACACGTACAACTGCAATAGCTCCTGAATGGGCATACGGGACTGCCTTGGGTGAATACCAAGGTGCATTACAGAATACTATAGATGCCTATATCAGAAGGAGAGAAGGGCATCAGGAATTCTGGAATGAGCACCCAGAATTAGCTCCTCGTCCTGAATGGACGCAGAGTGCTTGGGAACATCCCGAATTATTCAAAGATGCTGGTTGGTGGGGCTATACTATAATGAACAGCATGGCTTATACCATTGCTGTCATGGGAACTATGGTGGTAGGGAGTGCTATAGGGTCTCCTGCCGTGGGAATCCCTGCGGGGTTAATGGTTGCAGCCATACCTGAAACGGGTGACATGTTGAATGAATTAGTGGCAAGAGGTGTACCGATTGAACAGGCAAGGAAACCCGCAGAAATTTATGGTTTAATCGCAGGCGGAGTCGAGACAGTTTCAGACCTACCGTTTCTTGGTCTTGTATTCAAGCCCCTTCGTGGTGCAGTTCAACCATTTCTTACTGGACTCAAGAAGGTTACGGCTAATACGTTTGCCAGGAAGCTATTGACTGGCGTAATGCTGACTCAGGCTGAGGCAGCAGAAGAAGTTATAACACAGATAGCTCATAACTTAATTGTAAAGGACTTTGACAAGACACAGGGCATCCTTGAAGGGATAGCTGATGCTTGGTTACAGGCTACCATTGCCTCATTACCGTTTGCTGGTGTCGGTGGTTATGCCTCGCACAATACATTCCATAGTAACCTAGAGGAAACTATTAGGAAGATATACGATGAGAGGGTAAAACACTGGACAAAGAAGGGGCTGACTTTAGAGCAGGCTCAGGTTAAAGCCGCTAACGATGTCGCCAAGACTCCCGAAGGGAGGGCGGCACTCGAACAGGCTATTGAGATAGCTAGAGATGAATACCTTGAGAAAAACCCTGCTGTCAAGGAACAGATGGAAGCGAAAGTGGTAACACTAATTCCATCTACCCGAGAAGAAGGTGTTTACTCTATCAAGGTCGGGGATGAGTCAGTTGGTGCAGTGGCTACATTCCCGCAGGAAGATTCCCTCTTTGTTAATAGAATTTCCATAAAAGAGGAGGGTACATTAACTCGTTCCATAATGGTTCAATTAGATAATCTTCTTGGCAACATGGCTAAGGAACAGGGGAAGCAGTATTTAAGAATAGCTGTCAGGGAAGAAAATTTGGGACTCTACAAGAGGGCAGGTTACACTCAAGAAGAAGGGACAAATATTGTCAGGAAGGATGTGTCTGAATATCAGTATGCTCCTACCACCGCCCAGGTAGAAGCAGTAAAACCTACTGCAACCGCAGGGGAAGTTACTGCAATCCCCAAAGCTGAAGCTGAGACTTTTATTGGGGAGACAGAAGAAGTAACTGCACATAATGTTGATAAAATAGCTAAGGCAAGAGGCTTAATATCACAGCAAGAATATGGCGATGCTACCATAGCAAAGCGTAATCAACTAATAGCACGGTATCAAGAATTGGAGGCGGAAATTGAGGCTGCCCGTGAAAAGGGGGATTATGATTTAGTCCGCAAACTAAAGGATGAACAAGATCATCTCCATAAATTCACCAGTATTGTTGCTGTTTTGAAAGAATATATGGCTTATGTTGAAACGGGCAAGATATTACCAGAGTTTGAGGGATTAGTCCCCCAAAATACAAATCCTGCAAAACCTAGTTCCGAAACCATCCCCAAAGCTGAAGCTGTTGCCAAAGAACCCTGGCAGATGACAAGGAAAGAAGCCACAGCACTATATCTTGAGGAAATAGCCAAAGATACTCCTGACCCCAATGACGCTATTAGATTAAATAAACTGGCAAATAATATTCGCAATCTACCTGAAGGCGAGAAAATAAAAGTAGATAGCCCTTACCTGAAAGCCGAAGTTTCAGTTGGTCAGTCGAAGCATAGAGTAGCTGTAGAAGGTGCCCTCTCCGAAGGCAAACCCGTACCAGCCGAAGTTCTAGTAGATTATCCCGAATTTCAAACCACCGCCCTGGCTGAAGGTGGGACAATAACAGGGGAAGCCTTTGAAGGCACAGTTGAAGTTACTGGCTTAGAGCCTGTAAGGGCTATCAGAAAGATACACTCTAACTGGATAGCCCGCAGGACACAATATGATGCTACTAAGAAAGCATTGGTAACCTATGTCAAGAAACATGTACCATTAGAAGCCAGGGGTAAAATGCTTACCTCTGTTCAGAATGTTAAGACTCCATCGGGATTAACCAAGGCTATACTCAGGGCTGATGGATATGCTGAACAAGCAGCCCAAAAAACCCTGCGTACACAGATAACTAACCAGCTAAAGAGAATCTCCCCCAAGCAGGGATACGGTAGGTTCACTGCCGAGATACAGGGCAAGCTCGATGCGATTAAAAATAACGCCAAAGAGGACAGGGCAAAAGTCTATGAGAGGATTGGGGAAACTATAAGAGCCATAGATGAAAACAAAATAACCATAGAGGATGGACAGAAAGCTCTTGAGATTCTACAGGTATCAGGATTGAAGGGAATGACCTCTGGGGAGTTAGCCTTTACCTTGCAGGAGATTAAGACCCTGAAGGCAACAGGACGAAGCCTCTTTGCTGCACGGAAAGAGGCAGAGGCGGCAAACTTTATCCCACGAGAGATAGCCCTTGACCAAGCAACAGGGGGTAAGGGGATAAAGGCAGGCAGGGGAACTGTTGACACAAAGGATTTACGCCCCAGGATAACAAAGCCCAAGGAGTTTGTTACCTTCTGGCAGTACGGACTTGATGATGTACTTGACTGGATTAGCAGGTTTAGTAAGACCAAACCTTACCAGAGTGTCTTTAGTCAAATAGGTTTCGGATTACACATGGCTCGCAGTATACAGCAGAAGGGTGTAATTGAGTATGAGAACCAGACAACTAATGCCCTCGCTAGAATATACAACGTGAAGAAGGGCAGGCAGCTTTGGCAGACGCTACGGCGCATGAAACACGATAAGATAGACCTTGGCACGTTTATTAATGCGGCTAATGAGAAAGTTGATATATCATTAACCAAAGGGCAAATCATACAGAAGTATCTTGAGATGCAAGACCCGACTCTTGATGAAACCTTCCGTAATCCTGCCCCAGATGGCATGAAGTGGACTGATGAGATAATGACTGCCGTCAGGGGAGCGATGACGAAAGAGGACATAGAGTTTGCCAACTGGCTCACTGAATTTTATCAAGAATATGGCAAGACAATCAAGACAGTATTTGAGGATAAGTATCATATACCTTTCCCCGACAACCCTCACTGGGTACACTTGACAAGGGTAAAGGAATCTGGTGATTATGCCCACCTGCTTATGGCTATGAATGGTTATAGGGTTGCTGGCATCGGGAACAAGAGCTTGATTGCAAGAAAGGCTAATAAAATAGCACTGAAGTTTACGGATGTCCTTGATGTCCATGACCGCCACATAATAGAAATGGAACACTTCAAGGCTTTTGCCGTTCCCATGAAACAGGCACGGATGATATTCGGAGATAAGGAAGCCAGAACTGCCATCGAGCAGTATAGTGGGAAGGAAGCTGTAGCCCATATTGACCTTCACCTAGACCAGATAGCCAGTGATGGAAAGATTGGTGCTAATATCGTGGAGTTTATTGATAAATTCAGGGGGCATTTTACACTTGCTGCCTTGGGGGTAAAGGTTGTCGTTAGTGTTAAACAGGCTTTATCTCTACCTGCATATCTATTCTATGAACAGATGCCAGTAAGGGACTTCTTTACTGGAGTCGCTGACTTCTGGGCACACCCGATGCAAAGTATACAAGAGATGAAGGAGTTATCTGGACACCTGTCTGAAAGATGGGGAAGCGGGCATGAGAGAGATGTTCGTCTTGTCAAAGCAAAGGATACAGCGGGGAGATTGTCCCAATACCGAAACTGGCGTGACCTCTTTATGTTGGGGATAACGAAAGTTGATATGGCTACAACCTCTGCTGGCGCATGGGCTGTTTACAAGTCCATGTTGAAGCAGGGAATGTCCAAGGCAGACGCTATCACTCATGCAGAGATAGCCACTGACCGCACTCAGCCCTCATTTGGACTAGAGGACATGGCGGCACTGCGAAAACAGGGTTCGTGGGGTAACCTATTTACCATGTTCCAGAGCCAGCCGAATAAGTATTATCGTGCTATTGCCAGTAGCATCTGGAATCTTAAATATGGGCGTGGCTCAAAGGCAAGGAATATAACAACCCTGCTATTAGCATGGTGGGTATTACCAGCTTTATTCCAGTTAGTAACCGATAGCTTCCAGTGGAAAGAAGAACACCAGGCTAGAGTAGCCATACTCGGAGCAGGCAATTACTTACTTGCTGGCGGACAGATTCTACAAGGAATGTGGGGGCACATAACAGGTGAACCTCACGAAATAGAAGCCACTCCTTTGTTCTCTACGCTAAATGAAATTGAGTGGTCTCTTAATGGAATTAATAAGTTATTGGAACAAGGCAAAGACCCATTGCAGAATGTAGATACTGACCAGTTAGTTACTACAATAGAGCATATTTCTAAACTTGCGGGGCAAATGGCAGGAGTTCCTACGCCATACGCAGTTCAATTAGAAAGAGCGATAAGGAATCACGACCCGAGACAGATAATATTCTCGCAGTATGCACTTTCAAATGAAGAAGATGTGAATAAAGAATACCGTGACCTGTATGCACAAGCATGGGGTTACGATAACTGGAAGGACATGCCTGAAGGTGATAAGAATACCGCAGGTACAAAGGCTCATTTTAATAGCCTAAATTCTTAGGGGGAATATCCCCCAGAATCCCCTAATTGGCGGTTTTAAGCCGATTCTCAGGGGTTTAAGGGGTGAGGTGGTATGATTGGACTAAACAAGAATTTCACCCCCATACTTTAAGGACGAAATCACGAATGGTCGATTCGTGTTTTGTTATCTCCGTAGTCGGCGGAGATTTACCAAGTGTTCGATAGCCCTGAAAGGAAGCTCGAACAAGGAGGTAGAAATATGGCAAAAGCAACAGATAGCGCAACGCAAAGCCCTCCAGTTGTGGAGAATGATGCGGAGCAAATAACTGACGCAGAACCAAAAGAACCCACTATCGAAGAACTAAAACAGGCGGTACTGGCTCTAACAGAAAAGGATGATAAGAGTCAAAAGGAGCTAAAAAGGCTGCAAGGAGTCCTCAGAAGCCAAGGTGTAACCAAGCAAGACTTGGCAGACCTACGGCAAGAGGTTACTTCTACACAGGATTTATTGGCTGAAGCGATGGATACTATAAATCAAGGCGGAGTCGGGGAATTTAATGAGAAACCCAAACCCTCCTACTCGGAGAAACTCAAGACCATGAGGCAGAGTAGCCAATCTCAAGAAGCCACAGACCCAGACGCTCCGCTATTCTTCGGCTATGCGATTAGCCAAGGCTTGACGTTAGAGAGTCCAGAAGTCAAAGAAGCCATGTCTGACGGCAGAACTGGCAAAGAGGCTTTTGAGTATCTTAAGGCGACAATAGCTGGCAGAAGTGAAGCTGCAAGAAAGGCAGAGATTACCGCTACGGTGCAAGCAGCACTGAAAAATCACGGACTTACACAAGGAGGTGCTGGAGCACCAACTACTGGTGGCGGAAAGTTCACGTTGGACAAGATTAAGAATATGTCTGATGAGGAAATAATTGCAAATCAAGAAGCCATCAATCAAGCTATGATAGCGGGTGAACTCAAGTAAAAATATAAAAGGAGATAATCTGCAATGGCTAATTCACCAACCTTAGCAGAAATGATTACGGGAGATTGGGTAGGCGAATCGTATAGCCAGATAGTTATAGCTCACACTCGGAGCAATCTGGTCATCGTCCCCCACTGTAATCACAAATTCACCCCTGACTTAAAGAAGGGTTCAAAGGTAAGCATTTCCGTTCTAAGTGAACCTAGTGTGGGTGACGTTACCGCTGGTACTGAGCTAACCGCTGAGAACTGTGTAGGAACTCCCACCAGCATTACGGTTGACCAATGGAAAGGTGTACGTGTTGAGGAAAGCGAGATGCAGACAGTACAAGACCATCTTGACTATTTGGGCAAGGCTGCCCAGTCTTGTGGTTATGCTATCGCTAAATGCCTTGACCTCGCCATGAGTGCCTACTTCTCAACCCTCGGTGGATATGAAACGAGTGCCTACGGTGCTGATGGACAGACCTTTACGGATGACATCTTTATTTATCTGGTGGAAACATTGGATGAGGCGGATGTCCCCCTAGCAGGTCGAGTTCTAATCGGCGACCCGTCAATGAAGGCAGACTTACTCAAGATTGATAAGTTTGTCCGAAATGACTATATTCGTGGAGCGCCTATCGTAACTGGACAGTTTGGTATACTATATGACACTAAAGTTCTGCTTACCAACAACCTCACCGCAGCCTCTACAGGACACTATGGTGTGCTGATGCACCCCGATGCTATCGGGTGTGTAATACAGAAAGACCCTTACTCTCAGCGAATAGTTGATGAGCTAGAACACCAAATCGTTTACCAGACAAAGATAATCTACGGTTCAGCGGAGCTTCGAGACACATTTGGAGTCCCGTTCTACACGAGGAAGGCGTAAAATGCCCCTGTATGACTACCTCTGTGATATATGTGGTCAGACACGGGAAGTGCTGATAATGCACGGGGAAACGCCTCTGTGTTGTGACACCACGATGCGGAGGCTTCCCTCCTCTCTAGCCATGGTCAAGATGAAAGGCGAGGGAGGATACCCTAGCAGACAGCACCAGTTTAAAGGCACAGCGCCCTATACCAGTGGTTCTATGCCTGCTAAAACAGAACAGTCGTAGGGGTAGCACTACTCCGAAGCGACTAAAAATAAATGCGAAAGGAGAAAAATGACACAACAATTAAGAGTTACAAGAAAAGTAGATTTTACGGGGGCGGTAAAGGTGGGTATGCCAATCGCTAGTTTTGCGGGGATGGGCATAGGGAAGGTCATATATGTAGCTGATTCTACTTATGGGGCTGATGCCAATACTGGACTAGACCCCAATCATCCAAAAGCGTCAATCCAAAGTGCTATTGATGCCTGTTCGGACTGGTTTAATGACTATATCTTTGTCTATCGCAGGGCATCTAGTGATATAACACTCACTACGCCTATTCTAATGGGGGCGCATACTGTCCATCTTATAGCGATGGCTGGTAATAGTCCACAAGGTTCGTTGATTCGCTTGGTTCACACCAACGCAACGGATAATGTCCTAGAGTTTCCTCAAGATGAGGGATGGCACAATGAAATCGCAGGGTTTGGGTTTGCAGGTGGAGCTACTGTTAAAGGTGGTATTGCTGTAACTGGAAGTGGTGGAGGTACTACGGGTGTGTGGATTCACGACTGCAACTTCGGTGGCATCTTGACGAAGGGAACACCAGACTATGGTATCTTTTCTGAAAGTGGTGGTGAATTTCAGGCAGCGGTAATTGAGGACTGTTCATTTTATGGTTCAGGGGACAATGCAAAGGGATTGATTGCCGTGAATGGGATTCACCTCGCTAATGCCTCTGGAAGTGCTGCAAACAAACACCTGATAATCCGTAATAACATCTTCATGGGAATCCCGGGGATAGCTATAAACATTGACAAGTCGTCTGGTGTAATGATACTTAATAACTTGATAAAGCTAGACGCTGATACGGCTGGCGCTGCAATCACACTTGGCGCTGGCACTCTGGGATGCTACGTGGATGGCAACCACACAACGCACGGCGACTCCGTAAATACAACCGAATACTATGCAGATGGGGCTGCTGCGGAAGCGAACAGTTGGGGACTCAACTACAACGGTGGTGCGGTCGACTACCCGAGTTAAAGACAATGCCAACTTATGAGTTTGTGTGTGATAAGTGTAATGCTAACCTTGAAATCTCCCGTCCTATGAGTAGGGCGGGGGATAGTCAAACCTGCAAGTGCGGGCGAACAATGAGGCGGGTGTTCTCGTACAGCGGGTTCACCATGCCGAAAACTGGCAGGGATGAAATCTTAGGGACTCTCAATCAAGAGGAGGGTGCTCAGGATTTCCCTTCAGGTAATAAACATAGAGCACGTTATGAACAGGCTATGGCAAAAGGACTAGACCCACCCAAACCCACGATTGGCAGAGGATTCTAAAGGCTTCGGGGGTGTGCCTTAAACACCCCCAACCAAATATAAGGAGGAAACAAATATGGCAACGTACACATGGGACAAGCCCTTGGTTGCTGAGGAAGGTGATAGTGTTACCCTCGGTGACGGGACGTTACACTACCTCGCATTCAAGAAGGGGTTTGATGGAGTTATCATGGAGTGCGATACAGCATGGAGGCGAGCCTTAGCACCTGCTTTGCTGGAGGTACTTTACTACGACACTTCGGCTGGTACATACACTAGCTACTGGTCGGAAGCAACAGACGGGGGTTCTACGGGGCACGTTCCCCTAGATGCTATGGCTACTGGCGACTATCTCTATTTGGGATTTGCTGAACCAGTAAGGGGCGTTTATATTGATATTGGTGATAATGCCAATGCTAATAACGTAGACCTAGATGTTGAATATTCTTCAACCGCAGTGGGGCAAGGGGCAACCTTGGCATGGACTGATGTATCTGATGATTCAGATGGGACGGACGATAGCGGCACTCTGGCAGTGGATGGTGTTTACACATGGACAGTGCCTTCGGATTGGGTAAGAACTACTCTTGGAACACATGCTATACCACTTTACAGAAAGTGTTACTGGATACGATTCTGCCCGACTGGTGCATTATCCGCTGCAGTAGACCTCAACCAGATTATACCAGTCTACAAGAATACGAACTATGCCTACATGATGGCTGCTACAAGTTATGTGGAACAGTTAAACACCACAAGGAACGGCGGGTTCGTGATGAGTGGCACAAACACCAAAATAGTATATTTAACGTGGCTGAAACACGGATAAGGAGAAATGGTAAATGAATTACGATAAAATGCTCAAAGACATCACCGATGCCACAGCCTTACGAGGGGTGATAGACTCTGTTGCTCAGGAATTAGCCAGCTTGGAGTCCAAGATTCTAAGCCAGAAGGCTGAGATTGAGAAGCGCAAAGACCTAGAGGAGTCTGTCAAGAACCTCGAACTCTTGCGAGCAGAGGTGTTCAAGACCCTTGGACAGCATCAGGCAGAGATGGAAAAGAGACTCGCTGCGCTGGGCAAGGCTGGCATAACCCTACCGATTGATGCAAAACCACATAAAATTGTACACATGTAGGAGTAAGACTGAATGACAAAGCTCTACCATCACCCACAATGGAAAGACTCAGGTGAATCTAAAGAGGTAATAGATGGCGAGCCAGCGTTAGTAACTAAGCTGGAGGTAGGTGATACCTCTACGCACATAACAAAAGACGGTGACGGCAATATGGTATTTACTGATGCCGTCACTGGTGAATTAACACTGGCAGAGCTTGAAGGTGGAGGTGGTGGAGGTGTTGATACCTCTGGGACACCAGTGGACAACGATTACGCCAAGTTCACCGATGCAGACACTATCGAAGGGCGGAGCTATACTGAAGTCAAGCAGGATTTAAGTCTAGAGGATTCCGACATCAATGCGTTAATCACGGCTACCAAGCTGGATGACCTTACTGCGCCTGATGATACCGAAGACCTAGATGCTACCGATGCCCTGCATGGGTTAATGTCGAAGGCTGATAAAGGCAAGTTAGACGCTATCGAGGCTGGAGCAGACCAAACAGACGCAGCCAACGTAGCTGCTGCTGGTGCTGTCATGGCTGATGGCTCTGTTCCTGTAACGGGATACATAGATATTACGGAAGCAGCCGAGCCAGGAAATCCAGCCGCCAATAACTTACGCCTGCATGCACTTGATGAGAATGGATTTTCTATCCTTGCTTATAAAGACAGTGGAGGTATGGTTCGTAAGTTTGTAAAGGATGCTGTATTCATAGCCTATAATGGTAGTGGAGATACTATTGCTGCACCTAGAGCCGTTTATGCTTCAGGAAGCACAGGAACAGTGCCTACGATAGCCCTTGCTAAAGCTGATTCCTCAGATACTATGCCAGCAATCGGCGTTACGTTGGAATCCATAGCCAATGGTGCGTATGGGCGAGTTATGCAAGTTGGCTTACTTGAAGATGTTAATACTCTCGCCTTTACAACAGGGGATATATTATATGTCTCCGCAGCTACGGCGGGAATGCCTACTGCTACTCCACCAACTTACCCGAATATAAGGCAAGAACTCGGCACGGTTCTTGTAGATAGCGAAACAGTTGGAAGTATCCAGATTGTAGCAAGGACAGCATTTGACGATTCCCTAGTATTAGTAGAAGGAACAGCGATATTATCAACTGGCGAAGAGGGTGCGTCTAAGTTCTTGAGAGAAGATGGTGACGGCACTTGTTCATGGCAAACCCCTGCTGGAAGTGGTGACGTAACTGCTGCTGCCGTTATGACGGACAATACCATCATAAAAGGTGACGGTGGTGCTAAAGGAGTCCAAGACACAGGTATTACCGTAGACGACTCTGATAATGTTAGTGGCATGGGAACTTTGAGTTGTGGGACGATTACCACTAGCGGTACTGTAGATGGGATTGACATAGCAGCACACGATACCGCCACTACGGGAGTACATGGTGCTGGCGAGGAAACTCTTTTGAACACAGGGGATGTAGGCACAATGGCTGCTGAAACTGCTACTGACTATCTCTTAATAGCCAACCTAGAAAATCCACCCACCGAGGATGAAGCAACCAAAGCGCCTACAAGCGAGTGGGCTTATGACCATGCTGCTCTTACAGAGGCTCATGGTGCAACTGGGGCAGCGGTAGGAACTACCAATGAGCAGACACTAACCAATAAGACAATTCTTGCCACCACCAATGTAGTCGAGGAGATAACAACTGTTGCTTCTTCTGCTACCCCTGCTCCGACAGGTGGAAGCCTGAGAAACTTCTATACGATAACGGCATTAGCAGCAGCAGCCGAGTTTGCTGCACCTTCGGGAACGCCAGCAAATGCCAACAAGCTAATTATCAGAATAAAAGACAATGGCACAGCAAGGGCTTTAACTTGGAACGCTATTTACAGAGCTATGGAGTTTGCCCTACCAACTACAACCGTGATAAGCAAAACAACGTATCTTGGATTTATCTACAATTCAGCAGACTCCAAGTGGGATATGGTGTCTATAGATGATTCCCTAGTATTAGAAAATCCACCCACCGAAGATGAAGCAACCAAAGCGCCTACAAGCGAGTGGGCTTATGACCATAACGCTGCCACTACAGGAGTGCATGGGGCAGGAGCGAACACACTATTACACTCAGGAAGTACAGACGTAATCGGCGGGGCGCAACTAACACAGGTATTTGGGGCTTCTGCGACTAGATTAAGAAATATTATTATAACACCAATCGCAGGCAAGATAATAAACTTCTCCCCTGCGGCAACATCCATCCTTGCGCCTAGCCCATTTTCGGGCTTAATAAATGCTGGTGGTTCTGGTGGTTTAACAGCAACCAATGTTCCCTATGATGGCGATAGTAATGAGGGGATGTTTGCTGGCATGACCGCCTATGACGGGACAAATTACTGGGGGCAGATTGTGCTTCACAACACCACTAGGTCTAACTCCCGCAAGATTGTTTCTGTCAACACCGCAACCAATGTAATCACCACAACGAGTTCTACTGATGACTGGGCGGATGACGATGTTATCACAGTCCAGTCCACGACAAATACACAGGCAGGGTACTTTGATGTTGACCTTAGTACCCAAATGGGTACTCATATAATAGGTGCCATGATATTTGGCGCATGGACTGACGGCGAAGGTAACACTGATGCAGCCAGGTATGTTATGGTTCATACCTTTGAGGCATACGATGCAGGCAAGAGACAGTGGTTGTGTGCCTATGTTGCCAATGAGCAAAACACCAATACCTTTCCTCTAAGTATAGTAAATCAAAAGCTGACGCTGATTTTTGGTTCAGGGTGTAGTGGCGTTGCTTTCGCACTGGGGGCTGTGGGAACCATAGAGTACGCCGACACATAAGGAGTAGAATGAAAGTCTATTATGAGAATCAGGAATACGAGTTAGGTAAGCATAAAATCAGAAAGGTCTGGGCTGAACTTCTGGGTATCAATATGCCCGACACCCCAAGTGGTTGTTCTATTCTTGAATTGGACGAAACCTACAACCGCAGGCTGGCACAGGCTTTAATAACCAATAGCGACCCCATCAACGAACTACCTGACAAGCTCTATGTTAATGATTCGGGTGAATTTGTCAGGAGTGATACCGATGAGGCGATTTCGATTGTAGCTAATCCCCAGAAGGAATCCTATAAACTGTCTCCCCTCTATGGACTGACCCATGAACGACTTGATACCTATATTGATAACAATGTAACAGACCTTGCTTCAGCTAGGGAATTTGTCAGAAAGATGGCTCATGTAATTCTCTGGCTGGTAAAGCAGACTAAGCTGGATGAATAATGGCCACTAAGTATGAGTATTACGATACTGGATATGATTGGGAAGAAGGGTTCTATGATGAAGAATGGTTAGCCCAGACATTCACACCGAGTGAAGCACATAAAATAACTAGCGTTAAGTTGAGATTATATCGTGCTGGTAGTCCTGGGACTTTAACAGTCAGCATAAGAGCCACCGATGTTGACGGAAAACCTACGGGTGATGACCTCTGTTCTGGGACGACCAATAGTAATACTCTTACCGATAGTTACCCTGGTGAATTGAGGGAAATAACATTAGGCGATGGATACGATTTAGAATCTGATACTAAGTATGCCATAGTGGTGAGAATTGATGGCAATGTCCTCAACATGGTTCATTGGGTGCAAGACAAATCTGCCCCTACTTATAGTGGAGGCTCGGGCGGACATAGTTTTGATTATGGCTCTACTTGGTCTTTAGATGTAATCGTTGACTTTATGTTTGAGGAGTGGGGAGACCCTGGTGGAGCAACTTATCCAGGCTGCCGAGGTTCATTTTTTAAGATGTTTTAAGAGGAGTAAATTATGGCACAAGTAACTATAACAAAAGCGAACTTTATGACAAAGGTGAATGACCTACTGAATGACAACTGGGCTGGCACGACAACCTCCGCAGGTAACGCAGATAAGAAGGATTTGTTAGACTCGGAGCTTGCTCATTACAAGGACAATTACTTCAATGGTTGGTGGGTATATGTAGCATCGCAGCTTAGGCGTGTCTCGGATTTTACCTCCACGTCAGGAACAGTGGAGTGGATTACGGCAGTTACTGCACAGGTAGGCTCAGGCGTAGCCTATGAGCTACATCGTTACGATAGGGACAAGAAGGTGGCGGCTGCCAATCAGGCTTTAAGTATGGCGTTCCCTTGGTTCTACAGTCAGGTAGAGGATGAAGCCACCTTAACGGGAACAGGCTCAGGTGCTACAGAATACCAAGTTCCTGCTACGTTTACAGAGTTTCCCGAGCAAATCTTCTACAAGGTGATAACCAATACCACCGACATTGAGTATGTAGAGGTATTGGACTTCAAGACCCGCAAGGCTGCTGGCACAATGTATTTCTATGCCGACATCCCTCTGGGCGAGCCTATCCTGCTGGTTGGCAAGACATACCTCACCCAGTTCGGTGCTCTAGACACAACGACTACGGAACTGGATGATTCACAGGCAAATGTAGTGGCCATGCTGGCTGCATCCATCTTTTGCAGGATGATGTCATCTACCGTTAGTACCAATGATGCAGGTCGGTATGATAGTCTGGCTCAAAGATACGAAGCAATGTATGAGGAACAAAGGGATAAACTGGCAGAACCCAGACTAACTGAGGGTAAGCTGGACTACAGTTGGCTCACAGGCTGGGAAAGAACCACATTCAAGTAATAGGAGTAATTATGCCTTCTCAAAAAGCAAAGGATAAAGTCAAGGACAAAATCTTCCCTAACGACAGGGAGACTCCTGTTTACCTATCTGCTCAGGACTATAATAAGCTGGGTAGTGAGGAGAGGGAAGCCATATTGGAAGTCGTTAATGGGAAAGGGCATAACGGCTGGAAGTACGAGGAGGAGATGAAGTCCATGTTCCCACCCGTATTTAACCCCAAGCCCTTAACATGGAGGGTACGTTAGTGTCAACAGTGGGTGTAGATTTTGACTTGAGTTTCTTGGACATAACCACAACGGTTAAGACAAACGCTGCTACCTCAGCCAAAACCATTGATGTTACTACATCTACGGGTATGGCTGCGGGTGATGCTGTTGCTATTACCTTGAACGATACTAATGTTCACTGGGATGTAATAGCCTCTGTAACTGATGGTGATACCATTGTCATTACTATTGGCATACCAAGTGCTGCCGATGCTGGCAACGCTGTCAAGAGTTACAATGCCTATATGTGCAGGTCAGAGGGGGATAGAAAGATGTTCTCTGTAACAGACTCTCCATTGCTACCCCCGACCTTGATTACAGGGACAGCTTCAACAGACAACATTCAAC
>Ga0307428_1000565_pt1 | contig 22517 bp, 20 predicted proteins | sample SalMarWE160240MG_FD_202161 | JGI IMG/M metagenome (GOLD analysis project Ga0307428, IMG submission 202161) | Salt marsh sediment microbial communities from the Plum Island Ecosystem LTER, Massachusetts, United States - WE1603-240 | ecosystem: Environmental > Aquatic > Marine > Intertidal zone >...
GGCTCCGTTGTCCAGAGTGGCCCGGCTGAGAACGTCGTTACCATCAACCCGGTGATGTACCTGGGCAGCAACGATCCCGCTATGAAGATTTATGTAGGCAGCGGCCCGGAGCCCACGCAGCAACCCAAAAACTCATCTGTTGAGGAAGCCCCTTATGTCGAAGCTCCCGTGATCGAGCTCCTCGGCCAGCACCCGGCCGCGGGCTCCGTTGTCTTCAGCGTAAGCGCACCTGGCACCCATGCCTCGCTCAAGATTTACGACGCCGCGGGTAAACTGGCCAAGACCCTGTTCGATGGCACGCTCGATGGCACCCGCACGCTTACCTGGGACGCATCAGCGGTGCCTGCCGGTGTCTACTTCTATTACTTCGTCACGCCCGCCCGCACCACCAAAGGTCGAGTGGTTGTCGTTCATTAGCTGTCTTCAGACATTAACAAAGTCAGGGGGAGAGCCTTGGGCTCTCCCCCTCCTCACCCTCCCCACCCTCCTGCACCTCGGTAGTCGCTCATGAAGAGATATCTCCCTGCTCTGGTTCTCCTTTTGTTGCTGGCATGGCTGCCCCTTGCTTGCGATAAGGATGAAGAGCCCGAGGTATGGCTGTGGAGTTACCAGGACAGCCTCGATCTAATGGAGTTATTGGAACCCGAGCAGGGTTTCCTTTCATCCAAAGGCCATCTGCCTGATGGGGTAGTGGCGGTAGCTCTTTTGGAAGATATCCAGGAGGCGATTCGCCAGGACACCTCGTCTGTGCGTTATCTGGTTTCGGAGTTCTCCTTCTCGATCAGCGATTCCTCCTACGGTTTCAAGTTTGACCTTGCAATAGATACCACTATCACCACCTACGTCGTTGACACCTTAAAGGGCAGCGTTGAGTTAAAGGTGGATTCCTTGTTCGAGCGCGGCAGCGACAGCGCTCTGGCCGCGGATACGACCGTCCTGAAGATGCTTCGCTACTCTTCGCGCGGGGACGTATTCTTCGACTCTCTGGGTGGCGACGCCGCCTGGAGGACTCTCAAGTACTCCGGAGGGATCACGGGCTCAACGCCTGATGTTGCCACCGCTCCCTCTTTCGACAGCCTCATCCTCGCCTATCCCGCAGGCGGCCTTACCGTTATATCCTCCGCCGAGGAAGGCGCTTATGGTATGAGGGGACTTTTTGAAACCAAGGACCTCATCCACGTCTCCCCCGGAGAGAGCGTGAGCATCGAGGATGTTTTCGTTTCCGGCAATGACACCCTGCTCATCTACCTTGCAGACGACAAAGGCAACTGGTTACCCTATGAATCCGGGGCAGGCGTTGCGTTCACGAGCAAGGGCAAGTCCCGACTCTACATAATAGGGATAAGGCTGGCTGGCTTTGTTTACCCATCAGATGAATGGTCCAGCGTCATCTGGGGTATTCCGGTAATCGTTGATTGAGCCTTTTCTCAGGGGGCTTGCAGCGTCGGGCGGAGGTGTGATCGGCAACAGATACAAACCTGAACTTCTCCGTACACCACCGCATAGCGATCAGCCGGGACGTGATCGGCAATAGACGCAAACCCCGGCAGTCAATCCCGGCCTTTTGATCCGGGAGTGTTACGGGTGTTACGGGTGTTATATCCTTAGATGTTCTGGAGCGCAAGCTCCTGGTAATTATGAAAATACCCCCTCAGGGGTACGGGTGTTACGGGTGTTACGGGTGTTGCGGGTGTTGCGGGAGTGTTACGGGGGTGTTACGGAGGGGTTGACTATGGTGCAAGGTTCGTTAGAATCTTCATAATGGATTGTTTCCTGAAGGTTTACGGCTGCCAGATGAACGCGGCGGATTCGCATCTTGTGTCCCGTTTGCTTGCCGATGCAGGTATCAGAGAGGTCTCAGAACCTTCAGAAGCACAGGCGGTTGTTCTTCTTACCTGTTCGGTTCGCCAGCACGCCGAGGATAGGGCTTGGGGTTTTGCGCGAACCATGCGCGGGCTGGGCAAGAAGGTTATCCTGGCCGGGTGCATGGGCAAGCTGAGGGGCAATGAGCTGGTGCTGGAGGGCGCGGCAGATTTCGTTCTTGGCCCCGATGAGTACCGCAGGATACCCGGTTTGCTTCTGGATCAGGATGGCTTCGATACCACACCCGATTCGCTGGAGACCTACGGTGATCTTTTGCCTGCGTTAAACAGCTCGGTCTCCGCATCGCTTTCGGTGATGCGCGGATGCAATAACTTCTGCACCTACTGCGTGGTGCCTTACGCAAGAGGGCCTGAACGTAGCATTCCTTACCCTGATCTTGAAAGACAGCTGCGGTACATCCTCGATCAAGGCGTAAAGGAGATCTTCCTTCTCGGTCAGAACGTTCTTGCCTACGCTTATGAAGACATGGGGTTTATCGAGTTGCTGGAGCGCGCGGCCAGGTTGGAGGGGCTCGATCGTCTTGGATTTTTGACCTCGCACCCGCGCGATCTTTCCTGTGAGATGATCCGGCGCATGGCCGATATACCCCAGCTTCTGCACTTCTTCCACCTGCCGCTTCAGTCCGCATCGGACCGGGTGCTTAAGCAAATGCGTCGAGGTTACGGTCTTGCCGAATACGAAGAAAAGATCGGATGGGTGCGTGAGGCGTTTCCAGATGTCTACCTTAGCACCGATCTGATGGTGGGTTTTCCTGGCGAGAGCGAGGAGGATTTCGAGCTTACTTTGGATGCGGTCAGGCGCATCGGCTTCGACTTTGCCTACATGTTCGCCTACTCGGAGCGTCCGGGTACGAAGGCGGCGGATATGGCAGAAAAGGTCCCCGTCGCGGAATGCAAGAGGCGTCTTGCCGAGCTTATAGGGTGCCAGAACGAGTTGACCCGCAAGAGTGCCGAAAGCCTTGTAGGAACCGAGGAGGAGGTTTTTGTTGCCGCACCTGCCCCACGTGGCAAAGGTGCGATGCTTGCAGAATTGAAGAATTATAGACCTGTAATCTTGAACCACACCGCCCGGTTGGGCCAGAAGCTTCAGGCAAGGCTGGTTGGCCTTCGAGGCCGTAGCATAATCGCCGAACCCCTCGCAAAGGAGGTGGCATGAAAGTCGTACTTTGGATTATCGTTGTAGTTGTCTTTGTGGTGGCCGGGCTTTTTGCTCTGTTCAACTACGGCATCCAGACGGACGTTCAGATATTCGGACGTACCATACAGGGCGTTTCGGTTGCACTTCTCGGTTTGATCTGCTTCGGGTTCGGGGTGCTTTCGATTGTTCTATTCGCCCTGGCAGGTGAGATCAGGCTGCGTGCAAAAGCCAGGCGATTGCAGAGGGAGATCGAAGCCATGCGCAAGGAGATCAACGCGCTGCGGAATCTTCCGCTTGCTTCGGAGATCCTGGCCAGGGAGGCCGAGGCCGCAGAGGAGGAAAAATGACCGTCTTCTGGATAATCCTTGTCGCAGTTGTTATCATTGGGATTGTTATCCTGGCAGTGGTTCTTTCAAGACGTCGCAGCGAGCCCGCGGGTGACAACTACCAGGAGGCGCTTCGCGCGCTCCTTGACGGGCGCGAGACCGAGGCGATAAAACGTCTGCGCGACACGGTAATGAAGGACACGGACAACGTGGACGCCTACATACGTCTGGGCAGGCTCATCCGCGAAAGGGGCGATGCCGAAAAGGCGGCCAACATCCACCAGTCACTTACCGTGCGTCCCGCGCTGAAGCGCTCGGAGGAGCTCGTTATCTATGAGGAGCTGGTTGAAGACTACCTTGCGCTGGATCGCGTGGAGAAGTCCATCGGTCTTCTGAAGGAGCTTTTAAGGCTTTCTTCGGATAAGCTTCCCTGTCTTCGCCGGCTGCTTGCGATGCTTCTGAGCCGCAAGCGCACGGATGAGGCGGCAGAGGTCCTCAAACAGCACAAGAAACTCTTCTCCGACAGGAAGGAAGCGGCAGCATGGCATGCCGAGCTTGCGCGTTTGCAGTGGGAAAAAGGCGAGGATGAAAAGGCACGGGATACCTTCAAGCAGGCGCAGAAGCTGGCAAAGAATCATCCGTACGTATCTATCGTTCAGATCAAGCATCTCGTGGACTCGAACCAGAAGGCCAAGGCGCGGCTACTGATAGACAAATTTCTCAAGCTTTATCCGGAGCATGGGGAGAGTATGCTGGATCTTACCGAGCAGGTCTACTTTGATCTTGGTGCCTACGAGAAGGTTCTGCCTCTGTATGAGGATCTGCTCAGGCGCTATCCGGATAAATACGAGGTTCGTCTCAGGCTTGCCAGGCTCAAGGCCAAGGAGGGTGCGCCGGATGCGGCCATTGAGTTGATCAACGAGGTTCTGGTGAAATGTCCGGGCGATGTGGGTCTTTTGCTCGAGCGCACCAGGCTTTTGCTTGATCAGAAGAACTGGGAAGCCGCGAAGGAATCTTTCGATAAGCTGGCAGATCAGCTTGTATTCATGCCTGCAATCTGTCCGGAGTGCGGGCAGGAGCTTGAGGCGACCGCCTGGTTCTGCACCAACTGCGGCTCTCCGGTATGCGAGCCATGATCGGGTTGCTGTTCATTTTGGGAGCCAGCCTTGAGCAAGGACTCTCGGCTGTCCGTGCAGGGGAGTACGAGGCGGCACGCACGCATTTCGCGGCGTTCGTGAGCGAGCGACCCGGCGACCCCGGAGTTGCACTGGCCACGCTCTGGCTTGCGCGGCTTGAGCAAGATCCTGTCACCGCACGCGAGCTCTACCTGAGGGTCGTCGCCAGGCACGCCAACAGCGCATACGCGGACAGCGCCCTGTTTGAGGCCGCGTCCGTAGATTACGCCTTCGGACTCTACAAGCAGGCCACCACGAAGCTGAAGCAGCTTCTTTCACTTTATCCTTCCACCCCTTTGCTTGCCGAGACCAGCTACTGGCTTGGTATATGTTACACGATTCTGGGGGATAACTCCACGGCTGCGGTTCATTTTCAAAAGGCCCGGTCAAGGGGAGCCGGAAGCATCTGGTCCTCGCTTGCCGCAAAGGAGCTGGAGGGAATCGGAGGGGAGACTACCACCACCGCCGCCCAGGGCGGCTATGCGGTTCAGGTTGGTTCTTTTACCGATTCATCGCGTGCCGAGAAGCTGCTGTCGGATTATCAAGCCAAGGGCCGATCAGGGGAGATAAGGCAGGCCGTAATTGCCGGGAAGGTCTACTACAGGGTCTGGCTTGGGTCGTTTGCCACCGAGCAGGAGGCCTCGGCTTACGCGGAGGACCTGAAGTCCCAGGGCAAGGCCGCGATGGTTATAAAACGTTAGGAAACAGTTGGCCGATCTGACCCCGCTCCTCAAACAGTATCATCAAATCAAAAGACGCTATCCCGATGCCCTTTTGTTCTTCCGCATGGGCGACTTCTACGAGATGCTCTACGATGACGCCAAGACCGCGGCAAGGGTGCTGGGGATAGCACTGACTTCCAGACGATACGGGACCTCTGGCGATGTGCCTCTGGCTGGCGTTCCGGTAAAAAGCTACGAGCAGTACTTGACGAAGCTCGTAAAGGCCGGGCTCAAGGTGGCGATATGCGAACAGACAGAGCTGCCCGATCCGAAGAAGAAGCTCCTTAAGCGCGACGTTACCGAGGTCATAACCCCCGGGACAATCGCCTCGGAACAGATGCTTGACGCAACCAGGGGCAACTACCTGGCGGCGGTGATTAAAGAGGAGCGGAATGCCGGCGTAGCCTATGCCGACGTCTCTACCGGCGAGTTCGCCTGCGGCCAGACTCTAATCGCCGATGCAGAAGAGCACCTTGCCAAGATCGCACCGCGCGAGCTCTTGATTTCAGAGGATGAATCATGGCGTCCGGTTTCATTTGATGCCGCGATTGCGCCTGTGGCCGGCTATCTTTTCGACGAAGAGATTGCTGCGGGAAAACTGCTCGACCACTTCAAGGTTGCTACCCTGGAAGGATTGGGACTGGCGGGTCGTGCTTTGGCGTTGCGGGCCGCGGGTGCGGTGCTCTCATATCTCACCGAGCAGAAGAAGAGCGTTCTGCCGCACATCGAGAGCTTGCGTGTATTCGACAGCGGCCGCTATCTCGTCGTAGACGAGTTCACCCAGCGCAACCTGGAACTTACAGAACGCCAGCGCGACCGATCAACCGAAGGCACCCTCTTCTCGGTTCTGAATCATACCCTGACCCCTCCGGGCACCAGGCTCCTGCGGCGCCGGCTCATCTTCCCTTTACGTGGCAGGAAAGAGATAGAGGGTCGCCTGGATGCGGTTGAAGAGCTCTTTACAAACAAGGAGCTGTCCGATAATCTTGAGGGTTTTCTCAAAGAAGCGGGCGATCCTGAGCGGCTGGTTGCAAAGATTGCCACCCAGCGCTCGAATCCAAGGGAGACAAGAAGGTTGGGAGCTGTGTTGAGGTTAGGGGCAGAGATCAAGAAGGAGTTAAAGAAGGCTCAATCACGACTTCTTAAGCAACTTGCTTCAAGGATAGAAGACTTCGACGAGTTGGCGGCAGAGATAGAACGAACTATCACTGATGATCCGTCTGTGGTCCTTCTTGAGGGAAACATCATTGCAGAAGGGGTCAATGCCGAGCTTGACGAGCTCAGAAGCCTTACCCGCGACGCCAGAAAACACATCGCCGCACTTCAGTTAAAAGAGCGATCAGCAACAGGTATCGGAAAACTCAAGGTCGGCTACAACAGCGTGTTCGGCTACTACATCGAGATACCAAGAAGCCTTGCATCAAAGGTGCCCTCCCACTACATCCGCAAGCAGACCCTGGTCTCAGCCGAGCGCTTCTTCACCCCTGAACTAAAGGAGCTTGAACAGAAGATTTTGACCGCTGAGGAGCGTTCCAAGATAATAGAGTACGAGATGTTTCTTGCGTTCCGTGCCAGGCTTGCCGAGCGCTCACGATCCTTCAAGGCCCTGGCCGATGTGATGGCCGAGGTAGACGTCCTGCGGTCCCTGGCTCAGGCGGCGTTGGAAAATCAATACGTCCGGCCTCTGATCACCGAATCGGACGAGATCCGCATCACAGGCTCAAGGCATCCCGTTGTGGAGAAGCTCCTGGCCGAGCGGTTCATACCTAACGACGTGCGGCTGGACGGGAAAGATAACATGGTTCTTCTGGTCACCGGACCCAACATGTCGGGCAAGTCCACCTATCTGCGGCAGACGGCGCTTGCGGTGATAATGGCCCAGATGGGTTCGTTCGTGCCCGCACGCAAAGCAAAAATCGGTCTCGTGGACAAGATATTCACCCGGATCGGGGCATCCGACGACCTCTCGCGCGGCGTCTCCACCTTCCTTGCCGAGATGGCCGAGACCGCAAACATCCTGCGCTCAGCCACGCCCAAGAGCCTCGTGATCCTCGATGAGATAGGCCGGGGCACATCGACCTACGACGGGATGGCCATCGCCTGGGCCGTAATCGAGTACCTGCACGACTCGCCCGAGCTTCGGCCAAAGACCCTGTTTGCCACCCACTACCACGAGCTGACCGAGCTTGCATCCCATTTTGAAGGGCTGAGAAACGTCAGTTTCTCGGTGAAGCGCACAGCCGACGGCGTCCTATTCCTTCGAAAGCTGCGCTACGAACCCTCGGATCAGAGCTACGGGATAGAGGTTGCAAAGCTGGCCGGTCTGCCAAAGGCTGTGGTTGAGCGCGCACGATTTCTTTTAGAACGCATCTACCAGGGGAAAACGCCAAGCATTGACGATGTTCTTACCGAGAAGAAGGTTCAGCTTCGGCTTTTTATCGGTGCGGTACAGGACGAGATCACCCAGGAACTTAAAGAACTCGATCTGGACTCCCTCTCACCAATCGAGGCGCTGCAAAAGCTTGTAGCCTGGCAGGAGAAATTAAACCAGGGTTAGTTAGCAGATGAGAACTCTTGAGGAGTCGTTCTCGCCATAGGCGTTCGCAGATTTCGCTGATAGCGTAGGGGCGACGCATGCGTCGCCCCTACTTGAGGCCCGCCATTGGTTAATAAAACGGGCCGGTCTAAAGACCGGCCCCTACGAGTTCCTGCGCACTTTATGTGTTCAGTAAAGAATCTATGCTGTCTTCGACTTCCCGGATCTTCTCCAAAGCAGGTCTTGCTTCTTCAAGAGTTCCATCAAAAACATCATCTTTAAGGACTTGGGGCTTTGTACTTGCTCTTCCTCCAGCGATGATTTTATGTTGGAGGGCTTCCCAAATCTGGTTTACTTTGTCAAAGCAATTGTAAGCTCTAATTAGGTTCTCGATAACCAGACTAGTTTGGGGAAGAGGAATACCCCCTAAATTTGCTAAGCATGTGTCTCTTGTAGACGTACATAAAGCTGCCATCGAAACAGCTTCTCTCGCATCTTTGTTTCGTAGAGATTCAAGAAAGAGAATGTTGGTTTCAATTTCGTTTCTGAAGGCTTTTAGATAAGTCCTTAGCTGTTCTAAGTGAGAACGTCGTTGTTCTTTCTCTTTTCGTTGTTCGATTTTGCGTTGTGTACTATAGCCTACCCAGGCAGCTATAATACCGCCTAGGCATGTAGCTACAAACGTGATGATTAAGGATTCCCAAAATGTCATAGCCTATCCTCCTTTGTTTTGATTACAATTTATACGTCAGTTTTATTCAGATTTACGACAGGGAGTATGGGCCAACGTTCACGGCTTGTTGCCGTGCGCTTTGCGTCAGGTCGGCCCGCTCTTCTAGTTACTCAATTGTTACTTTCCTACGTTTGTGGCCCATTATATCCTCAAAACCAAGCAGAAGACCTATGATGTTCAAGAGTATTGCGATAATATCTAAATCGTTGTTGATCTTGTTGCTGAGTTGATTAGCTTCTTCCTTCAATGAAGTTAAGTGCCCGTTGATAAGTTTCTTGGTTTCGGCAACGACAGTGATAAAGTTTAGTCTTTTCTCTATTGCTTCAACTGCGCTGAGTAAACCTTCTTTCACGTATTGTTGGTCTTTAAACAATCCCGCAGTAATGCTTTTTGCGTCAAGTCTACCCAGTGCATATTCCATCCCTAGACAATAATGATATCTTTCTTTTGTCGGGTGATGCATATTCCCTCCTTTCTTAGCCTTGTTTTTTTCGATCATATTCTAGGGGTCTTATAGAGCTTGTCAAGGATTGTGAAAATAAAGACTTTGGGAAAAACAGAACGGGCCGACCTGAAGGTCGGTCCCTACGATTTTGTTTGCGATCTTTTGTCCTTCAGGACAAAAGGAGCATTTATACCCCAAACTTCTCGATTATCTCCTTCTTCTTAAGACCCAGGATACCGTGCTTGGCGCCGACCTTTTTGAATGCGGCAATCGCCTTATCAAGGTGCTCGCGCTCGTGCGCAGCACTAAGCTGGCAGCGGATGCGAGCCTGGCCCTGCGGAACCACCGGATAGAAGAACCCTATCACGTAGATCCCTTCGGCGTAAAGATCCTTGGCCATATCCTGAGAAAGCTGGGCGTTGTAGAGCATAACCGGAACGATGGGGGTCTGGCCCGGCCTGATGTCGAAGCCAGCCTCGGTCATCTTCTCCCGGAAGTATTTTGTGTTCTGCTCCAGCTTGTCGCGGCGCTTGGTGGTCCCCGAGATTATGTCCAGAACCCTCGATGCGGCGGCAACGATCACCGGAGGCATCGTGTTTGAAAAGAGGTAAGGCCTGGCTCTCTGCTTGCACATCTCAACGATTTCTCTACGGCCTGATACGCATCCGCCCGACGCGCCGCCCAAAGCCTTGCCCAGGGTCGTCGTAATAATATCTATCTTTCCTACCACTCCGAAGTGCTCGTGCGTGCCTTTTCCTGTCTTTCCGATAAATCCGGTCGCGTGCGAATCATCCAGCAGGATCATGGAATCGTAGCGTTCGCATAACGCCACCATCTCGTCCAGCGGTGCCATGTCGCCGTCCATGGAAAAAACGCCGTCGGTCACCACCAGCCTGATGCGCTTGTCCTGGTGCATCTCGAGCTTCTGCTCAAGATGGGCCATGTTCATGTGCTTGAACGAATCGTATTGCGCCTTGCACAGCCTGATCCCGTCAATCAGGGATGCGTGGACAAGGCGATCGGCGATGATCACGTCCTCCTCGCCCAGTATCGCCTCGAACACCCCGGCGTTGGCGTCCATGCACGATGGGAACAGCACCGTGTCCTCGGTGCCCAGGAACTTTGTCAGCTTGTCCTGCAGTTCGCGGTGTATGTCCTGGGTGCCGCAGATGAAGCGCACCGAGCTCATCCCGTAGCCCCTGGAATCAAGCCCGTCGTGCGCCGCTTTGATAACCTCCGGATGCGAGGAAAGCCCCAGGTAGTTGTTGGCGCACATGTTGATGAGGCTGGCAAGCTCGGCGCCTTCCGGGTACTCTACCTTGATGTCCGCGGCCTGCGGGGAGTGGATGAACCGCTCCTCCTTGAACAGACCACCCTCGTGAATCTCCTTGATGGTTTTTTGATAATGTTCTCTTACCTTGTCGCTGTAGGCCATTTACTTTCCCTCCTTGAACCGTTTTACCAGCTCTACGATCTTCGCAACGGTATCGAACGCCGTAGGCGTGGCGTCTTCGTCCGGAATCTTGATCGCATAGCGCTTCTCTAAAAACACCTTGAGTGAGACCATGGAGAACGAGTCCACGATTCCGCCTGAGATCAAGGGTGTGTCCGGGGTAAGTTCTTCCGCCTCATCCTCGTCGTCAATGTACTCGTCCTTGACGTAGGCAAGAACCGTTTCGCGCAGTTTGGCGTCATCTTCCATTTCTGCTCCTTACTTTTGTTTAATTTCAAAACCGTTTCTCAATCAGACACACTTTCCCCGCTCACCTGCTATGCCCCTAGTTTATTAAAATAATCGAAAGATGCAAGTGGGTTGTGACTCGAAGGGATGTATTTGTGGAACAGCCTCTTTAGGCTGTTCTTAATATCAAGCACAGGCGCGTTGTTGCTTATCCCCCTCCCTGGTGGACAGTGTGCCCCTTGGGATACTAATTTTACTGTATCCCATAGGGTAGGGGGTAGGGGGAGGGTAAGTCCCCCTTATTAAGGGGGAATAAAAGGGGGATCAGATCCCTCCGGCCTTCGCATGGTGCTTCCAGCGTCTACACCTCCCTTATTGGCGATCCAGTTCCTTCGCGTAGGGAAGACAAAGTGCCGCGATGATGAATAGGGTTGACATAACCTTAGTTTAAAGATATAATTGAGGTAAATGGGAATCCAAAACCAAGGAGGAATAATGAGCGAGATGCGGGAATGTCCACATTGTCACTGGCAAATTTCACAAGATGTAGAGATTTGTCCGCAGTGTCATATACGAGTAGATGCTCCGGTGCTTATGAATAAAAAGAAAGTAGAGCGAGGCATTAAGAAAGTATCTAAAGAAGACGTGGGGAAAGCAGTAGATAAGAGTACTGAAGCGTTGGACTTGGCAAAAAAGCTACAGAAACGTGGAGGTCGTTTCGGAAAATTGTTCAACCGTGTAGAGGCCCTCGTATCTCTAATCAAGGATTACTGGCGGAAGAAGTATAGAGAAGTTCCGTGGACAGTTATCGCTGCGGCGGTTTTTGCCGTAATCTACTTCGTTAATCCAATGGATGCGATACCGGATTTCATACCAGTAGTGGGTTGGATTGATGACGTTGTGGTTATTTTAATAGTTCTTGCATCCATCGAACATGAGCTTCGCAAGTACCTACAGTGGAAAGGCATAAACCCTGAGGAAGTTTTTGGACCTCCGATTGATCGTTTATTTGAGCCTTTTTTGAGGAATCGTACGGGCTGACCTTCAGGTCAGCCCGTGTATTATTCGGGCCGGTCTAAAGACCGGCCCCTACGTTTTGACTCCTTAATACCCCATACCGTTCATACCCGAGGGCGCGGGGCACTCGCCTGGCGTGTATTTCATCAGGGTGATGGGGGAGAGACCTGTAACGCAAAAGGTGATTCTTATCCGCTAAATCCCCCTCCCTGGTGGAGGGGGATAAAGGGGGAGGGGTGTCATTGTGAGGACGAACTTATTACGGATTAAGTGATTGATAAAGAAGTCGTAGGGGCCGACTTTGGCGATTAGACGCCGCTTCGCGTCAAGTCGGCCCGCTCACATAAAACTTCGGGCTGACCTGAAGGTCAGCCCCTACTTTTAACTTGTTAGGTAGTTCAGAGAAGCTTTAAAAAATCCTCAACGGTCAAACCCGCAAATCTGATAATTACGCGGAGCGTGCCTTTATCCAACTCCTTGTGATCGGGAACCACCACCTGGGCAAAAGGTTCCTCACGCCGCAGGATTATGTGACTCCCATGCTGCCGTTTGACAATGAATCCGACCTTCCCTAAAGCCTTGACACATTCTTGACCGGAGATTTGGGGAAGCTTGATCACACCGCGACAACGATTGTCTCGAAGCGGTCTTCCGGGACAGGAAGGCCGTCTTCTTTGAGTGCCTCGATGTATCCCTCGATTGCTTCCTTGACGTTGGCTACCGCCTTTTCCTTGGTTTTCCCTTGAGAAACGCAGCCGGGCAAACTGGGGCACTCGGCCACCCAGTATCCGTCTTCACCTCGATAGATAACAACCTGTCTCATACTTAAACTATAACCGTTTGGATTAACAAGTCAAGCATGCAAACCTGGGGACAAGGATTCAACCATGGCGTGTATTTCATCAGGATTGAGGGTGACGCGTCAGCTACCACTCACAAGGTGATCCTGATCCATTAACTCCCCCTCCCTTAGTGGAGGGGGTAAGGGGGCGGGGAAATGTAGAACGGCCTCTCCAGGCCGTTTAATATCTCCATCCTAAGGTAGGGGCACGGCATACCCTATGAGATGCCAAGCATCTCAAGGGGCAGGCCCTGCCGTGCCCCTACAGATAATTTGTGAGTTGTAATCGAAGGTGGACAAGATCGTATGTGCTAACGTTCACAACTTTCGGTTGTGCGCTTCGCGTCAAGTCGGCCCGCTCACATAAAACTTCGGGCTGACCTGAAGGTCAGCCCCTACTTTCTTATTCTTTTCGGGGTCCCCGCTAAAGTGCGAAGCACGCTTGCGACGACGGTTACGGAGTAATGTTGTGGGGTGTTATTACGGGTAAAACCGTATCCCCATTTTCAAACCAAAGCCTGAACCCAGCCAGCTTGCCGCGATGGCGTAGATGTTATCACTGTCTTCGGGCTTCAGCATCTTGAACCCGCCGCCCGCGTCCAGGAATACTGCCAGGCGATCGGAGGTAAATAGCTCAAGCCCGAAGTAACCGAACACCCCAAAGGTAAGGTTGGGCCCAACCAGGTTGCCGGTGCCGTAGATCAGGTTGTCGTAGGGGCTGAAGGTATAGCCCAGCAGGATATCGGTGGCTCCATATGGACGAACAGCACCGTGTATGATGGGTCCTGATCCGCCGAAGCTGATGACGCCAGCGGCCGTCACCGGGTGAAACGACGCCTGCTCACCCGTCTCCTGGTTTATGAAAGTGGCCCAGGTCAGGGAACTGCACATGCGTCCCTTTAGACCGAGCTGGAACGAGGAGCCTATGGTCGGCAGTGTGACGCCAGCCTGCATGAACGACAGGCTGCCCATCATCCCCGGCGCAAACTCAAGGCCCAGAGACCTACCGAGATTGTCTGTATCCATCTCAGCCATTACGGAAGGGACGATTAATAACACTGTAATTGCACCGATCCCTATAGATTTCTTAATACCGAACATCTGTTCCTCCTTTCGGGTTGAAGGATTTGTTTATAGTTTAAGGGATAATGGGGAGAATGCAAGTGTTCTTCTCCTCTCCTGTGGGGCGAAGTGTCCCCGTCTGGTGGAGGGGGATAAAGGGGGCGGGGAATTGCCACAAAAACCCTCAAAAATACCCCAAAATCGCCCGTTTTTGTCCAGTTTTTGTCCAGTTTTTGACCACCTTTTGACCAGCTTTTGTCCAGTTTTTGACCACCTTTTGACCAGCTTTTTTGCGACGAGTTGGACTAAAACCTGACGAGTTGGTGCCAAGTTTTAGCAAAAATAATGCCGCGAAAAGTACGCTCCCCGGCTTGAAAAAGTGTAAGGGCCGGTTTGAAAACCGGCCTCTTCATTTATTGTAAGTTAATGATTTCAGGTAACTTAGTCGTTCTCCAGGGTGGAGAGGTCGCCGACAGGCTCGCCCCATTCCTTGGCTCTTAGAACCCTTCGCATTATCTTGCCGGAGCGGGTCTTGGGCAGCGAGGAAACAAATTCAATTTCCTGTGGCATGGCCAACGGCGAAAGCCGCTTGCGGATGAAGTTCATGATACTCAGCTCGAGGTCATCTGATGGTTCAAATCCGGGCTTTAAAGCCACGAACGCCTTGACAACCTCCATGTTGACCTCATCCGGCTTGCCTACCGCCGCGGACTCTGCCACCGCAGGATGCTCTAAGAGCGCCGACTCGATCTCGAACGGCCCGACCAGATGCCCGCCGGTGTTGATCACGTCGTCGTCTCTACCCACGAACCAGTAGTAGCCGTCGGTATCGATCGAGGCCCGGTCCCCGCAGATGTACCAGCCCTTGTCGAACTTGGATTTGTAGACCTCTTCGTTCCTCCAGTATTGACGGAACATGGATGGCCAGCCCGGTTTTAAGGCGATCAGCCCGACCTTGCCAGGTTCGGTGACAGGCTCGTGGGTCTTGAGATCAAGCACCGTCGCCGTAATTCCGGGGAAGGGCTTGCCCATGGAGCCGGGCTTTATCTCCATCCCAGGGTAGTTTGAGATGACGATAGAGCCGGTCTCGGTCTGCCAGAAGTTATCGTTGAAGGGTAGGCCGTAGGCTTGCCGAGACCAGTGCACCGCCTCGGCGTTGAGTGGTTCGCCAACGCTGCAGAGATGTCGGAGAGAAGAGAGGTCATAGCGCTTGATTATCTCGGTTCCCTGTTTCATCAGCATCCGGATCGCGGTCGGTGCAGAGTACCATACCGTGATTTTGTGGTTTTGTATGAATTCATACCAGCGCTCGGCAGTGAAGCCCGCGTCGAGCACTGCCTGGGTGATACCCAGGGACCAGGGGCCGATGATGCCGTATGAGGTTCCGGTGACCCAGCCCGGATCGGCGGTGCACCAGTAGATGTCAGAGTCGTTTAAATCAAGCACCCAGCGCGTGGTAATAGCTTGGGCGAAGATTGCAGAGTGCACGTGCAAGGCACCCTTGGGAGGGCCGGTGGTGCCTGAGGTGTAGTGTAAGAGGGAGGGAGTCTCGAGATCGGCGGCAAAGCTAGTGAATTCCTCAACCTTTTCAGCCGCCTCAAGGTTAAATAACATCTCACCTTCGCCCTTCTTTTTGGGTTCACCCTCAACGATGACGATATGCTTTAAGGCGGGCAGATCAGCCTTTATCTTACGAACCTTGGATACGTGCTTGCGCGTGGTCAAGACTACCTTGGTCTCGGCGTTGGCAAGACGGGTAATCAAGGACTCCGGGCCGAACGCGGAGAAGAGAGGCTGGGCTATGGCTCCGAGCTTGAGGATCCCCAGTAGGGAGATGTAGAGGTCAGGTATCCTGTCCATAAAGATGCACACCCGGTCGCCTTTCTCGACGCCTAAATCTTTCAAGAACTTGGCGTAGGTGTTGGAAAGTACGCGGATGTCCGCAAAGGTGTAGCGCTTGAGGGTGCCGTCGGAGCCTTCCCATATGAGGGCCAGCTTGTCCGCTTTTCCTTGCTCGCAGATTCTATCCGAGCAGTAGTAGCCGATGTTTAAGAAATCGCCTTCGGAGTATCCCAGATGCTCCTTGGCCTGGGACCAGTCGAAGGTTTCGTAGCGTTTCTCGTAGTTACCGATGTTGCTCATTTACTTCTTTCCTCCTTAGAACGGGTTCACAAGATCTCGTGTAACTTCCTACATTTCCTTTTATGGAGCGCAGGTTCTCCAACCCGCGCCTTATATTATTGAACGGATTAGAGAATCCGTTCTCCATTTTTGCAACGAGGCGCTCGTTGCACTCCACAATCTTTTTGATCCCCCTTTATCCCTCTTAATAAGGGGGACTTTTTTTGCCTCCCTTGTTAAGGGAGGTGGGCTTTCCGCAGGAAAGCTCGGAGGGATTAATCCCCCCGGTCTTCACCCCCCCCTTAAAAAGGGGGGCACTCCTAATCCGCGGCTGGCATATCCCGCTTCTGCGATAATCTCTCCTTGGCCGACTTAAGCTCGCCTTTATCAGGGAACAATACAATCTTTGCCGCCAGGCGCGGTTCTGAAAGAAGCATCTCGAAGCCTTTTTCAAAATCATCAAGCGCCAGAACATGAGTCACAACCGGCGAGATGTCCAGCCGCTTGTTTGCCAGGAGCCCCCGCATCCGATACCAGGTGTCGAACAGCTTGCGGCCGCTGATCCCGTGGATCTGCGCTCCCTTGAATACGATGCCGTTGTTGTAGTCTATGGGCACCTCTGGCTCTGCAGCTATCCCGAAGGCGGTAAGCCGACCGCCCTTGCGAAGATGCCTGAACGCCTCCCTTACGGGCACCTCGCCGCCCACCATCTCAAGCGATATATCCACCCCGTAGCCTGCGGTCTGCTCCAGCACGAACTGGTGGCGCTCCTCTAACGAGGTCTTCTTGATATCCAGAAGATAATCGGCGCCCATCCTGCGGGCTATCTCCATATTGAAGTCCGAATATCCAACCACAATGATCTTTGCAACACCTGTGGCTCTGGCTACCCCTGTTGCGAACAAAGCGGTGGGACCGTCACCCACGATAACCATGCTCTTGCCTGCAACGTCGGCATCCTCGCCAAGAACAGCATAAACCCCGTTGCCCAAAGGTTCCTGCACGCTTGCAAACTCCGGCGGTATCGAGCGGTCGTTTATCCAGCAGACCCGTTCCGGCACCATTACGTACTCTGCAAACACCCCGTCGCGGTCAACACCCAAAATCTGCATGTGTTCGCCTACGTTTCGCTGACCCAAGAGCGAGGTTAAATCGCCCGGATCGTAGATATGGGTCTCTGATGATACGTAATCGCCCTTCTTTATATTCTTAACAAACTCGCCTACCTCGACCACCTCGCCTGCCACCTCGTGCCCTAAAATCTGGGGCAGGCGCTTTTCCCCTATCCTTCGCTGCGCCCAGGGGTTCCACTCGTATATGTGAACGTCGGTTCCGCATATAGAGGTCGCCTGGACACGAACCAATACTTCATCCTGCCCTATAGTGGGTATATCAACGTCGGCGAACTCCGCACCGCCTCTCTCAGGCTTCACCTTAACCACCGCTTTCATCTTTGTCATCTTCGCTCCAATTCTTAAATGTGCCTGCTATCTTACCGAAATAGGGGAGGAATGTCAAGGTGTAGACACGAGTGGAAAGTGATCCTCTTTTTACCAAATGGTGTCTATGACGGGTGTTAGTCTGGAGAATACAACCTTTTGGCTAAGCGCTGAGGTTCTGGTGTCGATTCTGATGAAGTAGACTCCGGAATTTACATACTCGCCTGCATTATTTTTGCCGTTCCATTTAACGCTTTGGAAGCCTTCGGCGTATGTATGATTTAATAGATTGCGCACGCACCGTCCGGTTAAGTCGTACACGTTAACCCTGGCCGGTCCTGCCTCAGACAGAGTAAAAAGAATCCTTACGTAGTCTCTGAATGGATTGGGAGAACAGGACAGCACCTGGGTTTGTTCAATCGGTTCCGTAACGTACCTTGTCGGTGGCTCTATATTTACAACACCGCCGCGGACAATAGAATAACCGAACGGCATACCTTGCGGCAACCTGTACCACACGTTCGGGAAAGGCTGCCAATATTCTCCCCATCCCCAATTCAGATGCCATTCTTCTCCAGTTGACGTTTCCCGGAAACCATCACATACAATAGAATGTCCTGCCGGTGTTTCTTCGCTTATGACCCCTAGCAGAATCGGCATTGAGTCTTTCATGTTTTCTTCCATTATCCGATAGAATTGAACAGTGTCCTGAGTATACTGATCTTCGCAATAAAGGAACTCAGCGTGCATATATTTGAAATGTTTCAAGAACGAAGCCCTTGCGTCTCCGGGGAAGGCGCCGGAGCCACCGCTGGTATAGTCCATTTTTGATCCCACGCCGCAAGCATAGGAAATTGCCGCACATGTAGAGGAATCAGGGTCTCCGTCATTATAATCAACTGCTGTAATACTTGCATCAGGTGCGTATACTTCGATGCACCTTGTTCTGGTTGTATAGTTGTCATCTTCGGTAAAGGCCACAGAATTCGGGTACTGCCAGTAGTTCACAATCTGAGCCATGGCGGTACCTGTACATCCAACTACGCAGCGCTCTCCGGTTTCCGGATCTATAGGGCATGAATCGTTGTAAGGTGAATGCTGGTGCCATGCCGATTCAACCCAGCCACCTGTCCAGGTTGAGCCTAAAGGGGGCCACGAGTCGCCGGGGTCAAGGTACTCCGGGTCACCAGCGATAAGTCCTTTCCAAACCTGTTGATACTTCTCAATCCTCTCCTGCGGCATTAAATCCACCGCCTCCAGCCGCAGATTCAAATCTTCACGTAGCATGTTGAGCAAAATATTCTCCGGGTGTTCCTCCCAGCAGAAAGAGCCGAGCTCGGAGTAGGCGATGATCGGCACAAGGTCATCATCCGCGGTCACCACCACGAACCCCTGAGGTTCAAGTTCGAACACGTAGGCTAATATTTTTTCTCCAGCATCATCGTAAAGCGGCTTAGGCACATCGGTAGAGATCGTATAATCTAAGTAGAGGTAATCCGGAGTAGTAAGCCGATTGTTGATGATCAGTGTTTGGGATTCAGCAACTTTTCCTGCGGTCTCCAGGTCAACAGGTTCGGCGTAAAGACCTGGAAGAATGAAAAGAACCAATATGACAAGTGCCGGTGCGAAATTCGGTAACGACTTTTCCTTAAGGTTCAATCCTTCTCCCTAGCCTTACCTACCTAACAAGCACTGCCTTTTGAGTAAGTGTGGATTGAGGGGTTTTGATGCGGTAGAAGTAAGCGCCAGAGGATAAGGGGCGTCCGTTATCGTCGGTGCCGTCCCATTGGATCGAGTGCTCACCCGAAGCCTGATGGGAATCAACCAGGGTTCTGACCCGCCTGCCGCCGGCGTCCCAGACGGTAATGGTTACTTGACCGGCCACGGGAAGCGTGTAGTTGATAAAGGTTGAATGAGAGAAAAGGCCGGGAGAGGAGACCGTGATTGCCGGTGCCGATTCTTCCTGAACGGCGACGTAGTCCAGAGCCGCTGCAGGATCAATCATACCCCATCCGTAGACCTTGTCGTAGCCGTAAGTGCCGAGATCGCGGGCTGTGGTGTAGATGGCATTCTTTACGTTATCCACCCCGGTGATTCCGTGGCTGATCAATAACGCTGCCAGCCCTGAGACGTGCGGAGCAGCCATCGAGGTGCCCTGTAAGAAATGATATGCAAACTCGTTGACCTTGGCCACCACGCCTGTCTGGGTGTTGTATATTCGCTTGTAGGTGCACTGAAGCACACCGTCAGGGTAGCCGTCGTTATTCTTATCTTCGTAGGTGGCACCACCGGGTGCGGAGATGTCGAGGCCCGTTCCGTATTGTGAATAGACGGCGCGGGTGTCGTTGTAGTTCGTGGCGGCGACCGCTATGCACTCCTCGAAGCGAGCAGGATAGCTGAGTATTCCGATGAAGCTGTTGCCTGCAGAGGCGACAATGACCACTCCCTTATTGTGAGCGTAGATGATGGCGTCGTGCTCGATTTCTGAGGATGAGAGTGAACCCAGGCTGAGGTTGACAACGTCGGCACCGTGGTCTGCGGCCCACGTAATTCCATCCGCAATCCAGAAGTCGTATCCTGAGCCGGTGTAATTCATTACTTGGACCGGCATAAGCTTGCAGTCCGGCGCCATACCGGCGGTGCCGATCCCGTTGTTGGTGGCCTGCGCCACTGTTCCTGCTACGTGAGTACCGTGCCCGTACTGATCGTTCGGATGCTCATCTTCGTGGACGATGTCATATCCAGCAACGAACTGGGAAGCTGTGAAATCCGGGGCCATGTGGTAGTAGTCGTCATCGGATATAACCTCATCCGCTTCGTATTCAGGGATAGGATACTCCTCGTAGGCGATTCCGGTATCCACGATTGCAACGATTACCGTAGACGACCCTTTCTCCTTGTTCCAAGCCGCAGGCATGTTGATATGGCTGGTGTCAAAATGCCACTGCCGGGGGAAAAGTGGATCGTTCGGGGTCCAGAACACCCGGCGGATAGCTACCGGCTGGGCGTAGAGAACATCCGGGCGCGACTCGTAGTAGCCGAGCGCATCTCGAATGTCCGCTTCATCCGGGATGGTGAGCTGGATGGCGTTGAGTTGTTCGATTCTGTGAACCTCTACCGCTCCCGTGACAGCCAGTGCGGATTGTATCCCATCAAGGTCCACGCCATCGGCAAAGCGGACGGTGATATACCCCTGTGCGTACAGCTCAGGGTCATCAAGGTTGACAGTTGAGGGGTTCGTACCTGCGATCAATACAGCAGGTATTATGGCCAGAATTAGCAGTGAGGCTGTGAGATATTTCAAGCTTACTCCTTTGATTATTTGGATTAGATACTAGTTCAAAAAGGACGGTTGTCAAGCTGTTCCTGTATCCTAAGGAGGTAAGGGGTGTTACGGGTGTGTTACGGGTGTTACGGGTGTTACGGGTGTTATGGGTGTTATGTCCTTAGATGTTCTGGAGCGTTAGCCCCAGGAAGTTATGGAGATGCCCCGAAGGGGTACGTGTGTTACGGGTATTCCCATAGCGACGTTTTGCAGGAGAAGAAATGCCACTCCTGCTATTATTAACGGAAGACGTTTTTTGAACATACCCCCTCCTTGGTTGATTGGCTGACATCGAATAATAACCTCTGATCGTTGACTGTCAAGTTTAAGGAGCTTTACTTGTTCTCTTTGCCGGATAGAATCAGGGATGCCGTCCGTTCATCGTCTGCGCCGCAGAGGGGTGGAGTTCCTGCCCTGGGGTGTGGCTGAGGCGAGGATGGTTGATAAGCTGCTTGATCCCCAACCCGGTGAAAAGCTATTGGAGGTAGGTTGCTCTTCAGGTTACCGAATCGAAGGCTACGCTGGAAAAGGGGTTGATCTCTGGGGGGTGGACGCCGATCACGATGCGATCGAGACTGCTAAACGCACCGGTTCACCGGTCAATCTGATTGAAGCCGATGCAAGCGATTTGCCATTCCCGAACGAATCCTTTGATCGAATACTCTGCGTTCACCTCCTGGAGCATCTTCCAGATCCCAAAAAAGCGATAGAAGAGATGGCCAGGGTGCTTAAGCCTCAGGGATGCGCAGTTATCGTAGTTCCGTGCGAGCGCATCCGGGGCGACACCGCGTTTGCAGGCTGGGTGAGATTAAAGAATCTGCATCTTCACAGGTTTATACCGCCGCAGATCGCCAGGCTCTTGTCGGGGCATTTCCAGATCGAGGAAGCGCTCTTCCATACCCTGATCCCGGGCCAATTCAAAAAGATGCCTCTGGATCGTACCCCGCTCCTCTACTACCTCTCGCTTGCCATGTTGTTTAAAATTAGGAAGTGGTAGAGGCACGGCATACCGTGCCCCTACTGCTAACCTAAGAGAAGATCAACTATCTCCTGGGTAGCCGAAAGATCAGGGTAAAGCCAGTCCGGATTGTGTTTGGAGAGTTCCTCGGCACCGATCCATCCGCTTGAGACGGCCAGCATCCTGATGCCGTACGCTTTAGCCGCGGTTATATCGTTTGGAGAGTCGCCGACCAGGATCACCATCTCTTTAGGGATTTCTTCTGCGGCCTGGGCTTCACCTCGTTTATGGGCGAACTCGCACATCCGGGCGCGATCGGTGGTTTCGTCGCCGAACGCGCCGAAGCTGAAGTATCCTGTAAGTCTACCTCTATCGAGCTTTACCGCGGCTCCCACCTGACAGTTGCCGGTTACCAGCCCTAGAAGCGCCCGCCTGGCCTTAAGTTCATCCAGTATCCCGGGAACACCTGGACAGAGCTTGAAGTTATCCCAGGTTGCCAGCTTTTCTCTAAGTATCGGGCCGTATGTCTGGATAAGCTTCGGAAATCTGAGATTTATCTCTTCGCGGGAGAACCCTTCGTGGTTCATGAGTTCATGCACAACCCCCAGGTCGGTTGCGCCTATGAACGAGGCGTCGGCTATTCCCCCTCTTGCCCCGAATGCCTTCTCCAAGGCATCACCCATCGCTTCGCGGACTATCCCACCCGCCTTTAAGAGCGTGCCGTCAATGTCGAACAGGATGATTCTCATAAGGGGCAAGAATAACGGAGATTGAGGGATATGTCAAGGTTTACAAGACTTGACACTACCTTTTTAGTGATTATACTTTTATAGAAAGGAATGCTCAGGCTATGCTTACCCTTACCAAACCTAGATTGTCTTTGAAAAAAAGAACAAAAGACTGCCCTATTGACAAAGTAACTATGCGGGTTACAATTTCAATAGCGGCAGATGCTATCCGATTAATAGATGGGCGCAGTGTGCCATTTGGGAATTGTCCCACTCTCTGTTGAAATTTGACAGCGGACCGTAGTTCATTGACCTAACCTTACTATGCGGCTTTACTTTTGTCAAGATCACGTTTTCTTTTTAAGGCCGCTACCAACCGGGGTATCT
>Ga0307428_1000571_pt1 | contig 22388 bp, 37 predicted proteins | sample SalMarWE160240MG_FD_202161 | JGI IMG/M metagenome (GOLD analysis project Ga0307428, IMG submission 202161) | Salt marsh sediment microbial communities from the Plum Island Ecosystem LTER, Massachusetts, United States - WE1603-240 | ecosystem: Environmental > Aquatic > Marine > Intertidal zone >...
CAAGGAGATGACGAAGACGAGCCGGTAACTTCCCCCCAGAACCCGTCCTCGCCCTCCTTATCGGAGGCCGACCCCCAACTCCACCGCTTTCCGGCTGTAGGATATTCGATTGGTGTTGAAACGCCGCCATTATAGCAGACCCACATAATAAAGACAAATCAACCACCTCCGTGTCACACCACCCGCTTTTGCTCTCGAGCTTGATCCACGCCACCATTGGTAACGAGCGGCCACAGGCCACGTTGCCGCGCCTCGCGCCGGATCAGGCGACGGACGACCGCCGAGCCGGAAAGGCCATCCTCCCCGGCCAGAGTCTGGAGTGCTCGTCGTTCCTTCGCGGATAACATCACTGGAAATCTTTGTCGTCGCCTCATCGTCACCTCCAATCAAAAGCAAAGGGGCCGATATCCATTCATCGGCCCCATTTTAGCATAGAAAGTGTAGCGTTGTGGTAACGCTACACGCTACAATTGCGCTACAGTTTTGCGCTACACCTTATATCCCCTATCTCGCAATTTGCACCTGCGCTTGTTGATCGTCACGCGATGGTATGATGCGTTCGTCTTTGGATTCAGTGGCAGCCGCGCTGCCACGAGGTTGTCGGTTGCATTCAAGCCCTCATCCTCTATCCGGCGCACAGCCTCAATGATCTTGCGATCAAGCGGGTCCAGGTCACCCGCCCTGTCCTCGGCGGACGTTGGCTCTGCTGTGTCGCTCTCGCCAGATTCCTCCGTCACTTCCCTGCCGCCCGCACTTTCCCCATTAGGTGTCGACGCTTTTGTACCTCCAAACGCTCGCGCAAATATGGGAAGTATGATCCCATCTTCGACCTCTCCTATCATATTATCGAACATACGACGATCAGGGAAACCGCTTAACCAGTACTCAATGAACGTCTTGCCCGAGGACAGTTGCTTTGCCTTGATACACCCCATCAGCGCGGGGTCATAATTGTCGTGTTTTGTGACATTCCAATAAACCTGGCCTTCTTCCTCACACTGGTTAGGACCAAGCAGCCTTGGCATCAGCGTAATTCCCATATCTATCAGTGCATTCCTATCCCGGAGTACGTACTCTGGCAGTTCTCTTGCCGACAACCATTCCTCTTGCCACATATCATTCAGATATGAAATCGTGTCTGTCACGACTTCCAGGGATGCAGCAGGAGGGTATGAGTCGTAATGCATTGGTGTGCCGTCTTTTTCTGCCTTCCTGATCTCTTCCACCGTCCTGGTGTGAAGGCCCATTCCCCGTATAGGGTACGATCTGTAACGTGTTGGCATTTCATCTACTGGCTTAGGTGCTGAATAGACTCCCTGTACTATAGCATCGGCGAGTTTCGATGCTCTTTCAGAGGCTTGGCCAACAGCATCGTTTACCCCCCTTGCGAACACAGCACCTGCCGTTGACAACAGGTCTTGAGGATGTACGTCTGAGGCTTCACCTGCTGGGCATATGTCTCGCTTCATAGCAAAAGCCGCCTCCCTTATCTTGACGGTGGCGGCTCCTTATGCTACCCTGTAATCGCCAGGCCGCCACACTCGGTCTGGTCATCGCCCCAGGTGCTCCCACACCGTGGGGCTGTTTTATCTCATCCTACCGTCGAGCCTCATAGCCTCTCCCACTCGTCCCGCTCGATCCCTGCCTGTCGCAGTATTCTGACTAGAAGCCCGCGGCCTATATCCCCCCGGTGAGGATTCGGTAGTGCTAGCCGTACCCCATGTACTCGTGCTTGCCACCCGCATAGGGGCCTTCAAAACCCAGCTCCCTGAGGTAGCGGATCAGGTCCCGCCTCTTGATCGGTCTCAGCGTCGGCATCAGACAGCTTCCTGCACGAAGGCTAATTCGATATCGTCTACTACCGGCAGTATATGCCCCAGTCGCAAGCCGAGCACGATCCACCCTTCTAGTACTTCTTGCAACTCTTGGCGGCAAGCCTCGTGGGTCTCGGCGTTGGCATACACCCCCTGGAAGCCGGGAATCTCTCCGTAGATTGCGCCGTCCGATAGAACTTCGTAGGCCGCTCGATCCATTGCGGCACGAATGTAGTCCGTTAGCATTCGTCACCTCCTGTAGGCCCATCTCCAATGGTCTCGGAATGTCCATTTATCTTTGATTCTACACTTGATGTGATTATTCGCTTTCCTGTTATCCAGCCCCTATCAATTCGTTTTTCGAGCATTGCTATTTCTCGCGCTTCCTTCCGCTCCTGCTGAATCTGGTGTTGGCCCACCGTGGGGCTTCTCTGTTCTGCCGGCTACGCTTTCTGCCCGGTCGTCGGCGCTTCCTCCAGCGGTACGATCTTCACCTCCAGGTGGCCATCCAATGCCTCGACCACGCGCCGCAGAAAGGAAAGTTTCGGCTCGACCTTGCCGCTCTCCAGCCGGGCGATGCTGGGCTGCTTCGTGCCGACCAATTCGGCCAACTGTCTCTGGGTCAGTCCGCGTAGGATGCGCAGTCGCGCCACCTGGTAGGCTGGCTCCAGTTCTTCGGCCGCAGCCCGAAACTCCGGAGCCTGCATTTGCTCGGTTTCCCAGTCCTCGAAACGCACGTCAGGTTTTGTGCTCATTTCCCTCTCTCCAGAAACTTGGTCATTCGCCGCTCGGCCGTGGCAATTTCCCGCGTTGGCGTCTTGCGCGACTTTTTGCGGAAAGCGTGCAACACGATAAACCGCTGCCCCGTGTGGGCAAAGTAAAACAGCCGGATAGGTCCCGCCCGCAACTCCCACAGTCCCCGGTACCCTGACACCGGCCGGGCATGTGGCATTTGCAGCAATACGCCAAACTCTCGCAACAAACGCAGCACGTTACGCACCTTGGCCCGCTCCCGCACCGGCAGTCCGTTGATGAATTCGACCACCGCGCTCTTGCCTCGTGCGTCAGTGTAGAACTCGATTGCCCAGTTAGAGCCTCGTGTGGTCATCGGCGTCATCTCGCACACCTATTATAACCCTATCGTTATAGGTGTCAAGTGTCCCACCGTCCCCCTCAGTCGGCCTTGCTTCCAGCCCGGTTCGCACGGTCGGGGTGGTGGGCTATGTGTTTGACAAAGTACAAAGGTAACCTTGCTTCATCGCAACCGGTGGGAGGCTACAACTCCATCTCCACCTGTTTGAACAACTGGGCCAGGTCGAAGGCGTAGATCGCCGGTGCTCTGCGCCTGCTGGCGTCCAGTGTGCCGATGTACCCCAGCGTCGTCTTGACGTCGGCGTGCCCCAGGTTCTGTTGGATGGCCACCAGGTCGACGCCGGCCTCGTACAGCCTCCGGGCGTAGGTGCGCCGCAGATCGTGGGGCCTGGCCGTCACCATCTCGCCGTCCACCATCACCGGGTAACTGCCCAGGATGTATTGGATCGCCCGCACGCTCAGCCGGCCCGGGCGTAGCCGCCCCCCGCCCTTGTAGAGTCCCCGGAAGACCGGGCCGCCCTCGATTTCCGCCCGCGCCAGCCAGTGATCCACGAGGGCCAGCACCCAGGAGAGTTTGCCGTAAGGGACCAGCCGCTCCTTGCATCCTTTCCCCTCCCTCACGTGCAGCGCCAACTCCCCACCCAGCCGCTGCCGGAGATCGCCGGCGTCGAGGGCCGACAGTTCAGCCTCGCGGATGCCGGTGCAGAGCATCAGGGCGATGACCCCGGTATCCCGCAATCCCTGCGAGGTACCCAGGCCGGGGGCCGCCATCAGCGCGGATGCTTGCTCGCTCGTCAGCCGCAGGTGGTCGCTGTCAGGCCGGTCCTGTCGGGTCCTGGTCTTGACGGGGGCCGCCTGCGGATCTATGGCGTTCTCCAGCCGGGTCAGCATCTCGTCCACGAAGGCTTTGCGGTTCGCCGGCGTATCCTCCTGCCCGATCTCCTGGAGGGCCCGCGCCGCCAGGCTGTGCAGCCTCTCCCGCATCCCGTTATCCCGCAGCAGCGCCTTGTAGCGGCCCCGGATGGTGGATAGGTGCGCCGCCACGGTCGCGGGGGCCTTGTCGCCGGCCAGCATCGCGTCGCGGTAGGTAGCCAGGTCGGGATCGTGCCAGGGCCGCCCCTGGGCCGCCATCCAGGCCTGAAATTTGCCCAGCCGGGAGCGGGTGTGCTTGTCGGCGCCCGCCGGCACCATGAACGATGTAACCGGTACGATGCGAATGTCCATCTCGTCACCCCCACTTTATTGCGTATGCCGCTTCCTCGGCCACCAGGCCGGCCGCCTCGGCCAGCGCCCCGATCAGCGGGCGGATCTCCGCCGGCCAGATCACCACCACCCCCGCGCCGGTCTCGCCGTCCGCCTCCGCTGCCCGGCTGCGGAGTTTCAGCAGCGCGTGATCGCCGCTGTCACCCAGGTGCACCTCCAGCACCAGATCGCCGCTCACTTTGATTGTATGCACTCTTCCACCTCCTGAAAGAATGGCTTCCCGGCGGTTGCCCCCCGCCGCTTCGCTTTATTGCGTATATGTCCGATTCTACGCAGTAATGTTACCGCCTGAAAGATTGGCCTCCTGGCGTCTGCCCCCCACGTCCTCCAGCGTGAGGGGCAGGGCCAGCCGGTCAGCCACTCAGTAATGTCATCGCCTGGAATAGCGCCTCCACCAGTGGCCCAATCTCCTCGGCGTAGACGATGAGCACACCTGGCGGCGTCTCGCCGTCCACGCCCTGACTGAGTGAGCGAACTTTGAGTAACGGCTCGTCCGCCTCACCGCCAGGCCATACCTCAATCACCAGATCGTCGGTTACTTGTATCAGCGTCATAGCGGTTCCTCGGCCTTCGCCCAGCCAGTAGGGGATACGCTCAGTGGCAGCGTCTTACCGCAGCCTTCGCAGATCGCCCGCGTCACCACGTCGCGCACGTCGAGGGGTAGGTCGGCCTCATCTTGCAGCCACACGATGGGCCGGCCGTAGCCAGGCGGTAGGTGGTCGTCAACGCCAGGCGTCGGCTCGGCGTCGGGGTCCAAGATGCGCACACCGCTGTTGCCGCCCCACGCCAGGAAACCCACCTGGGCCTCGGTCGGGCCGCCCGACAAGTCGGGCCGTTTGTGGGGCAGCCAGCGCACCCGCGCCACGTGCACCGCGCAGGGGCTACCGCCGAAGAGGTCAGTCCAGCCCACCAGGTCAAACTCCTCACGGTCCGGGCCGAAGGGGATCACCAGACTGTCTCCTGTCCACTCCTGGCTCAGTCGCTCGAAGGTCTGGAGGGGCAACCCTTCACAGTTGCTTGTGTTCTTTGTGTAGATTTGAAACGTCTCAGCCATTGCCTATGCCTCCCAGCGGTTCGTTAGCCCGCTCCACCAGGTCGGCGTAGGTGATGCTCTCGAAGCCGCCTTCCCTGATGCGGGCCACCAGGTCAGAGGGTGAGCCTTGCGGGTCCACTTCGGTCAAGACGTGGTTGGCCCAGGTCACGTTAAACTCGCTGAACAGGTAGCCCGCCCTCTCCAGCAACTCCTCTGTGACTTCCGCCCCTTCCGGCACGTCTGTTACCAGCAGCCTGGGCAGGTGCTGGTGAGGTGTCCTGACGTGAATCAGATGGTAAACACACCATGTTGACATTGTCTTGCTCTCCTTTCATTCTGTGCTAAAATGCTCCTGGTGGCCCGCCGTCTCTTGCGGGGCTTAGCGGGCCACCGAGGGGCGGTCGGCCCAATGCCGGCCGCTCTGCTTATGCCGTGTCACCGCTCGATAGCGTCACCTCCCTTCGTGTCACCGCCCGCTCGCGCAGGAACGGCGGTAGTTCCGCCGTGTCACCGTCCCGTGTCACCACCTGGGCAGCCGTGTCACCGCGTGCCACCCGTGTCACCGTGTCACCACTTTCCGCGTCCAGGGCAGGGCCTACCAACGCCAGCAGTTCAGCCGTCACCCTGCGTGGTTCGCTCCTGTTGGCGGGCGTGGTCAGCCAGCCGCGCCGCTCCCACTTCTGCGCCAGCGTGGTCAGCGTCCGCTTGCTGATTAGTCCCTTGTGGTGGTTGTACAGCCGGTTGACGATGAAAGCACCGTTCAGGGCCTCCACCGCGTAGCGCACCAGCGCCGCCTCCACGTCGCTCAGCGCGGGCCGCTCCACCGTCACCCTCTCTGTGATGAAGTCACCCGCCGCGCTCGGCTCAACCCGTAACGTCTGCACCGTCTCCCACCGGCCACCGATGAAGGCCAGCGCCAGCCCAGGGCGGTTCAGCTTCTCGGCTCCCGATTTACCCAGGATCACCCGACTCTCTACGTCAGTCCGCGTCTGAAACGCTACGGCGGCCGGTAGGTTCGCCCGTATCTGTGGGTCAATGACCTTGCTCGACGGGCTCTGCGTTCCCAACACAATGCTAACGCCCATCGCCCGCCCCTTCCGCGCCACGCCTACCAGCGTGGTCATTGCGGGCGTCCTGGTGAAGTCGGCAGCCTCGTCTACCACCAGCTGCAGCAGGGCCAGGCCGTCAGCCTTGCGCCAGTCGGCCACGCCAGCAGCAGCCATCACCGCCTGGCGTCGCAGCCGCTCGGCCTCCACCGCCTCGATCAGCCGGGCAGCCTCTTCCAACGTGTGGGCAATCGGAGCGAATAGATGGGGCAGCCGCTCGAAGGCCGCGCCAAAGTCAACCTCTTTTGTGTCCACTATGGCAAAGCGCACCTGGTCGGGCGTGTGCTTGGCCGCCAGTTGCAGGATCACGCTCTGCATCAGGTTTGTCTTGCCAGCCCCCGATGTCCCGCCCGTGAGGATCGCCCGATGGTCGCCCGCCAGGTCGAGGTGCACCGGGCCGTGCCTGGTGTAGCCCAGGGTCACGTGGTAGGGCTTGTCGGGCAAGTGCTCAGGCGTCAGCCGGATCACCCTCGGCAGCCGCTTGACGTGCTGGCCCGGTTGACGGGCTACCGTGATAGCCAGGCCGCCGCCGTCACTGACGAAACAGCGCCGCCCTTGCAATGCCGCCCGCCACTGCGCCCACAGGTCGCGCTCGAGCCAGGTCTCACGGGGGATGCCTCCCAACCGTTGCAAGTCCAGAACGTAGATCACCCGGTCGGTGAACAGGTAGGCGTCTGCCTCTGGCAGGATCGCGCCGCCTCGCCGGGGCCGCTCTCTCAGCAGCCCGCGTTGGTTCAGCGTGCCGACGATGGCCCGCCAGTAGATCGTCACTTCTCCGGTCATAGGATCGTTCATTCCTCCACCTCCCAATCAGCAGCCAGCGCCGCCACCAGTGGCGGGGGCAGGTACCCCGCCCGCTCCGCCTGGTCAAGCCGCCTCAACACCCGCACAGATCGCAGACCTGGGGCCGGGGCTTGTGGCGGGGCGGGCAGTGCTGGCGCTGGCGCCTTCTGCCCACCGCCCAACCTCGGCCGGCTCACCGCGTCAAGCATCTGGTCACGGGCGGTTGTGCGCTCCTCTTGGCCTGCGCTTCTGAGAAGCGGGGCGTTGACAGTCCCATCGGGCAACACCTGGAGGGCCGGGCCGGGCTGCCTGTCCAGATCGACAAAGGTGTAGCCGCCGCCCTGGACTGGGCAGGCCATAGGCTCGGCGTCGCCCAGCAGGTTGCGCGGGTAGACAACGGGCCGCCGCGCCTGCTGGCGTATGCCGTAGATCACCAGCACACCGATGCCACCAGCGATAACCAGCAGCACCAGGGGGATGCCGTAGTCCTTGCCATAGCCTAGCACCTCTTCCCGCTTCTCCGCCTGGCGGGTCATCGTGGCGTGGGCCGCTTGCGCGGTCGCCTGGTGATACTCAGCGGTCGCCGTCGTCTTGGCTTCCCATGCTTGGCGGGTTGACGTTGCCTCATACGCAATAGCCGCCGCCGTCGCCGTCGCCACGTCCGCCTTGTGTTGCGCCGTCGTGGTCGCCGCCACATTGCGGGCCTCTGCGGTAGCGGTCGCCTGCTGGCTCAGGGCCTCGGCGGTAGAGGTTGCCTGGTATGCGCGTTCTGTAGCCGTCGCCTCGATTGCCTGAGCCTGTTGCGTCGCCTGGATTGCTACCGTCTGGGCGGTCGCCTGAGCCACCTGGGTAGCATTGGCCGCCTGTTGGGTCGCCCAGACGTGTTGTTGCTCTAGTTCGCGCCGGTGGGCGTCCTGAGTCGCCTGGGCCGCCGCCGTCAGCATCACGTACTGTTGTCGTGCCTGCTGGTCATACGCTTGCCGCGTCATTTCCGCAACCTGCGCGGTCACCTGCGCCAATTGCGCCTGACTCTCCGCCGCTTGTGCGGTCCCAAACCGACTTAGCGCGATTGCCTCGGCGGTCTGCTTAACCGGGCCGTCTGGTACTTCCGTCGCCAACCTGGTCAGGTCAAGCGCACTCGGCGTGTAGGTGGCGTACTCACCGCAGCCGGCCACCAGCAGGATCACCGCCGCCATGATCACGCTCAGGATTGCAAGTCGTTTCATCCTACATCACCTCCCAATCATCTGGCGGTAGCAGCCCGGCCAGCGGGTCGGGTTGCCCGGCCGTCATCCCCCGCAGGTCATCGAGGGTCAGTTGGGGCGTGGTCTGCTGTCCGCCAGGAAAGACGAAGACGTTACCACCCGCCTGCTGTGGCGTTGCGGGGCGGGTCGCCCGTCCAGAGGGCAGCCGCGCACCGTTCAGCAGGGCGTAGAGTTGTGCCTGCTGTAATACCTTCCGCATCTTATCTCGCTCCTGATAGCCCTGCAGCCAGCGCCAGCCCACGACAGCGCCCACCGCCGCCAGCACCAGCGCCAGGATGATCATCAGCAGGAAAAGTGTTATCGAAGTCGCCGCGCTGGTCACCGCTTGACCGGCAGCCGCCACCGTCGCCGCTTGCGCCGCCTGGCGGGTCGCCCGCGCTTGCTCTGCCAGGGCGAAGGCCACCGCCACCACCGCAGCACAGCCGCCCAGGGCCAGCAGGAAGATCGCCAGCCGCTTGCCCAACTTGAGCACCAGGATACCAAGCGCAGCCACCGCCACGCCAATCAGGATCACGAGTGTTGTAACGTCCATTTTTGAGCACCTCCCAACTTGTGCTATACTTAGCCTGGGGACGAGGGAAGGTGAGCACCTCCCACTCGTTCCCGCCGCGCCCGGGGCCCGTATGCCCTGGGCGCTCCCTGTTGGCCGCCGAGGGCCGAAAACGTCGAGAGGTATCCCGGTACCTCCAAAACCCTGGCGGGCCTCTCAGACCGTTTTCCGCTACCAGGTGCGCCACCAGGTGCGCCACTACCCCAGTACTGCCCTGGTACTATCCTAGTACTACCCCAGTACTGGTACTGGTGGCGCACCAGGGAATCCGTCCCAACGCACGGACTCGGGCGATGTTTCACTCTTGCCCCTTCCGCCGCAGCCGTCGCCGCGTTTCTACCACTTCCTCCACCTGGGCAAACTCGCCCCGGTCGTATGCCTCCACCGCAGCCCACAACAAGTCCTCGATGACGGGGGAGGCGATGATACCCTCGCCATCCTTGCCGATGTGACCCTGAGTCTTGCAGATCACCCGCAGCCGCCGAATGAGTTTAGGGGACAAGGTGGGAGCAATCTTCTGCCTGCGGTCTTCGGCGGGCATACGCTTGCGCTTGCGTGCCCTGTCCCGCTCGGCCCGCTCCGCCGTCGCACCCTTGCCTTCCTCGGGCACCTCACCAGCCGCCAGCAGGCCTTGCCATTTCGCGCTCATTTGCCGGTCGTTGCCCATCGTTTCACCCCCTCAACCTCACGTCGAAGGCCAGCCGCTCCAAGATCGCCAGCATTTCTCCCTGGGCTTTCTCCACGTCGCTCCGGGTCGCTTGCACCGCAGCCGGCGTCACGTCCCAAATCGGGCGGGCTGTCCGGTACAGTTGCGCCCACACCACCCGCTGGGCGAGCCCCACCAGGTTACGCGGTGGGTCGTAGTAGACCAAGGACCCCAGGCCGTTGGCCTGCTTCCAGTCCCAGATCGTGCGCTTGTGTTTTGCGCTGGTGACCACGATGCGCGTGGGGATCAGTCCGGTGATGGTTCGGCCCAGGCTGTGGAGGTGCTGGCCGACCTTGAGTATCCCCGCCTCGGTCGCCCCCTCCGGTATGCCAGGCACAAAAACGTGATCTGCTGCCTCCAGCACCGCCTCCTGGAGTTTGCCAGCGTAGGGGCCAGTATCTACGATGACGATCACTCCCTTGCTGGTGAGGGGGCCCAGCGCCTCGGCCAGCACAGCACCGGGCCGGGGGCGTCCCGGTTGGCGCAGGTCGGCCTCCACTTCGCCGGTCGCGTTGTAGCCCCGCAATAAGGCCAGGTTGGAGTAGGCCGGGCAGGGGAAAAGGAATGATGTGATGGGCGGCCGGCGGTCGGCCCGTAAAAATAGCACCGACCGCAGCAGTTCGGCTACGTCGTCGGCCGGTTCCACTCCCAGGAAGTGGGGCACCCCGCCCTGGGTATCCAGGTCCAGCAGCACCACCTGCCTGCCTCGTCGGGCCAGCCAGGTAGCCGTGTGTATCGCCAGCGTGGTCTTGCCGACCCCGCCCTTCTCGTTGCAGTAGCCAATGATCACCGCGTCACCTCCTCTAATTCAAGCGCCAATTGCCGCGCCCTCGCCGGCGTCATCCCGCCCTGGGCCTCCTCCACCCGCCGCAGCAGGAAAGCGGGACGGTGACCGTCGCCATCGTCGATCACCTCCAGCCACACTTCCCAGGCCAGGCATCCACCCGAGCTGGTCACCTGTAGGCGAGGAAGGCCCAGGCTGCCCAGCGCCTCCCGCGCCTGGCCGATCAGCGCCTCGTTGACCACCAATCCCAGCGGTGGGCAGCCGTGCCGCTCCTGGTAGGCAGCGAGGGCCCTGCGCAGGGCGGGGGTCAAGTCGCCGGTCACGTTGCCACCGGGGGCAGTCAGTGCGTAGATCGCAAACGTTGCCCGTCCGTTATGCCCATTGTCACTCATCGCTGGACCCCCTCAAGTTCTCGGTTGGCCCGTTCCATCGCCGCGATCAAGCCGGGCAACCGCTCAAAGGGAGCGAGGCAGATGATGCACCAGATATTGAATAGTGCCCACGCTTTCCGCCAATAACCGGCCAGCAGGGATTTCAGCACCCACGCCCACATAATAGGCGTATACCAAACCCACGGCCTCCACCTGCGCCACGTCTTCATTGCTCGCCCCCTTCACCATCGGCTCGCCGGCCGCGTCCCTGACCCGTCAGGTCCTCACGCCAGGGATTGTGCTTCTGGTCGCCCAGGGCATCCATCTCCGCCTTGTACGCCAGGAGATCCTCCTGGCCGATCAGCCAGTCTCGGCCTATCTTGCGGGCCTCTATCCGCCCCTGGCCGGCCAACCAGCGCAGGTATTTGACGTTGTAGCCGGTCAATTCACCCGCTTGTTCTGTCGTCAGCCATCCTTCGATCACGTCTTCACCTTCTCTCATTCTATCCTCCTTTTGTGACAGGTACGTAATGGGGAAAAGCGCCGTTCCAGGGGGCCGGGTCCTGGCGGGCCAGGCCGTTGCCCCTCAGTCGCCGTTGGGCCGCCTCCAGGTCACCGTCGAAGTAGCGGTCGGCCAGGCCGTGCAGCCCCAGGTGACCCAGGTAACTGTGCCAGGTGCGGCCCCTCATACTCGGGCGGGCACTTGTCCCTGACAGCCATGCCGCCGAGGGGGGCGCCGATCTGCCGCCCCCGGGCCAGCGCTTCCTCCCTGGTCATCGCCACCCCTGTCCGCGGACAACCTCCGCTGCCCGCCTCAGTTCTGATCGGTGTCGTGGCCATTGCCGTCACCGTTCCCGTTGCCGGCCATCAGCCGGGCTTGCACGTCGGCCACCCACAGCCGCGCCATCTCCTCGGCGCTCTTAGGTTGCGCCTCCCGCTTCAGTTTCTCGTAGGCATTGCGGGCGTGTTGTAGCGCCTTGAAAGCGCCCCGCTCAAAGCCCCAGGCGATAGCCGTCTCAGGGTTGGGGAAGACCTCGGGGATCCCGTTCTCGATCCCCTCCTGGTCCGCCTCGGTCAGCCCGCTGTACACCGCCTCCTCGATCTTCTCCGGCATCCCGTCCCACATCCCGGTGTCGTCCCACAGCGTCATCCCCGACCGGCTGCGCCGTGCCCACACCACCTTGACACCACGCTGATCACCGTCCTGGACGAGTTCGAGCTGCATATTGATGGATCTGGTCAGCCGGGCGAGTTCCGTCTGGCTCACGGTGGCCCGGGTCAGGGCCTTGCCTTTGGCATCGCGGGCGTTCATCAGGTGGTAAATCCACAGACAGTCCGTCCCCCACCTGGTCACCGCATCCTGCAACTGCCGCATCGCTAGCGCCTTAGTGCGGAAGGCCGCCGCCAGGTTCTTCTCCCGGCCGGCATCCTTGTCCACCATCGCCTGGACCACCAAAGGCGTGATGATCGCCGTCAGGCTGTCCACGACGATGGTGGCCACATCGCTGTCTGGCATATTCCCGGCCAGGATCGCCGCCACCCGGTCAGGGTCGGTATTGTCGGTGGCCACGTCGCTCAGTTCGTACACGTCGCGGTCACCGGCCAGGTCGAGCACCTCAGTGAAACGGTGATCGGCATCCACCACCAGCAGCGGGCCGCGCATCTGCGTGGCAAACGTTGACTTGCCCGATCCCGCATACCCCACCATTGCCCACAGCCGGGGTGGGTACTTGGTCTTGGTCATCTTTTTGAAAGCCATCGTCACGCCTCCTGGAAGATGCGACGTATCTTTACCATTGTCCTTCCTCCAGACGAGTGGTGATGCTGGCCCGTAGGCTTCTCAGGAAGTCGGTGTACTCTTCCTCGCTGGCCCTGTCTTGTAGCGCTAGCGCTTCCAGGGCGTAGATTATCCAGCCGGCCCAAGAAACCGGAGCGTAGTCCGCTGCTATTCGTTGAGCCATCAAATCCACCCAATCCATCAGACGAGTGGTGATGCTGGCCCGTAGGCTTCTCAGGAAGTCGGTTACTTCAGTAATTGCCGCAGACCGTGATGTGTCATTGCTTAGTTCTTGCATCTTCGTTCAAGCCTCCTCATCTTTTTTGAAAGCCATCGCTATATCTCCTCGTACAAACTGAAAGCCCCCGCCGGTCTTGCCTGGCGGGGGCCTCTCTGCTATACTTGAGGTAGCCTCCCGCGCCGCTTACGCCGGCGTTGGGGGTCAGCCCTCCGGTTGGTGTGTGAGCACTGCCGGGGGGCGCTTGTTACTAGTTCATATACTAATAACTAGGCTGTTAAAGATGGGGCTAGGTTACTAGCCCGTATACTAGGAAGTATACCACAAAAAAAGGGGGCTGTCAAGCATTTGCCCCTACCAATTTCCCGCCAGTCTTGCAAAGAAAAAAGCAGAGAGCTAGTCCTCCGCCTTCGGCTTTTCCTACCCCTCTCCTGTGCGGTAGGGGCTATGCTTTGCAGACCCAAGCCGTCTCATCTTATCCGCGTAGGTCTTGATACTAGCACGGTCTACCCACCAGTCGCGCCCCTTCTTCTCAGCCACAACCACACCACGCCGTATCATCTGGCGGACATACTCCAAGTTATACCCCGTCAGTTGCGCCGCCTCTGCGGTGGTGATCCACTCGGTGGGATTGGAGCCCTCAGTCATCGCCCTTGCCTATGGCTATAACTGTTATAACTGCCTATAACCAAAGCCTTCGCCTTTGACCGTTTTGACCACCTTGACCAGTTTTGCAAGGGATAGGGGCCATAGTAGGGCTACAACTGCTATAACCGCCTGTAACTACCATGACCAATGAAAAGCCCCACCGGTGGGGTGGGGCGGTAGTAGGGCTGATGGGATCAGCCTGTGGTCTTACTCCCACCCCTCAGCCGCAGATACAAGGTCAATCTCAATGCAGTATTCGATGCTGTAGCCCCAAGGAACTGCAATGTTCACTACTGTATCAGGGATGGGGAAGGTGTAGATCAGCCGGGCGCTCTCCTTGCTCACCTCCACCCGCTCAATGAACCGCTTGAGCAATACACGCCTGGCTTGCAGATCGTCGCCGGCCAGCGTCCCCCGCATCTCGGATAGCACAGTCTTGACTACTTCGGGGTCTACCTGCAACTGGCGTAGTTCACGCCGGCGCTCCAGTCCTCGCAGTCGGTTGATTAACTCCTCGCGCTCCGCCTCCCGTGCCAGGAGCCGCGCCCCCGCCGCCTCAGCGCCGTACCGCTCGGCCAGGTCAAGCAAGTTCTCTATCGCCTTCTCGACCTCGGCCAACTGCTGCCTCACCCCGTTTATCTCCCGGTCGGTGTCAGCGTTGTCCAGGGCCAGGGTGGCGTTGACTCCTTTGACCAGGGCCAGCACGTAGTCAGGCGTCAACACGCGCTCGATCACGGCATCCAACACGGCCTGGTCGAGCACACGCCCGTTGACGCGCCCGGTAGGGCAGGAGTTCCAATTCTCGCGCTTTTTCCGGCCACAGAGGTAGTAAGGCCAGGGACAGCCACGGCTAACGTTGTCGGTGCCGCCAGTCATCGCCGCGCCGCAGTGGGCGCAGACTGCCAGGCCGGAGAGCAGGTAGGGGCTCGACTTGCGCCGGGGGTGCTCGCGGGGGTTACGCAGCCGAGCGGCGTAGGCTTCCCGTTGCGCCCGTACTGTTTCCCACGTCTCGTCGTCCACGAGGGCCTCAATCGCCCCCTCGATCTTCAGGTCGCCACACTTCAGCACGCCCCGGTAGGTCTCGTTCCGGAACATCGTGGCGTAGCAACTCTTGGACCGGTACAGGTGCACCTCCCCGTGTATCTCACTGTAGGATGCACCGTATGCCCTCATCCGCCACGCCTTGCGCACCGGGCCGGCCTTTGCCGGGTCGGGCACCCAGCGGCTGACCACGTGCGGGCTCCCGTCGCGCCGCCGGCCGATGGTCACCTTCTCCGCCTTGTAGCCCACTGGCGGGCAGCCGCCAGGGGCGTAGCCTTGCCGGGCCAGGTCGCGTAACCCGCGTTTGACGTCGCGGCTCAAGTCCTTCAGGAAACGTTCGTTCTTCCAGTCAATCAGCGCCTCAATGATGGAGGCGTAGTCGCCGTCAGGCAGGTCGTCGCTCAGGCTGACCAGTTCGTACCCCCTGCGACGCAGGTCGGCCTTGTGAAACTGCGCGTCGATCAGGTTGCGGGCAAAGCGGCTTAGAGCCCAGACGACGATGCCATCCACAGGACGCGGCTCTTGGTGGGCCAGATGCACCAGGTCGTCGAAGGCATCACGGTCTACCACCGAACTGCCTGCCCGCGCCTCGTCCTTGAACACCTGGGCCAGCACCAGGCCAGAACGCTCACAGTAATCACAGATCGCCCGCTCTTGCTGGGACACCGATAAATCCTGAGCCTCCCCACCGCTGTCGCGGGCATACCCCCAAACCAACGCGCCACGGGGCAATGGGCAACCGTGTTTACTCGTCTTCGTGGTCATCGGTGAGTGTCACTCGCCCCTGAACGATGGTCAACCTCTCTTTAGCAAGCCCTTCGCGTACCACGCTGGCCACAGCCTGCGCCACGTCGCCCAGCGCCACTGCCTGAGCCATCTCCAGACTGGCGTAGCGGCTACCGTCCACTTCGATGATCTGTAGCGTCGCAAGTGATCGCTGGGCACTCATTCTCACTCATCAAGTGGTGAAATCACTTCGTAGAACTTCCGGTATACGCAGTAACCCACCAGACCTATACACCGCCTCATCACCGCTCACAGCGCAAGCGCCAGTTGCTCCCAGGGCAGTGCGGGCAGGCCAACCAGCCAGCCGGTCACCCGCTCGGGTGGTAGTCCCAACCACTCAGCCCAGGCCGCGCCCTCAGCCGCCAGCCAACGGCGAGCAGGAGCGGCGAGGGCCGGATCATCGTCCAGGGCATCGAGGGCCGCCCTGGCCAGCACCGCCGCCGCCAATCGTCGCCAGTTCGCGTCAGTTCCCACGCTCAATACTCCGCCAGCCGTTGCCGTGCACGCTCCAATCCCACACGGTAGCTGTCAACGCGGTCGGCGAATGCGCCGATGCGCCTCCAGGATTCGTCACTATTGGGGAGGCTGCCGCCCTGGGCAGGAAAGGGGGAGCAGAATGTCCAATTTGTAAGCCCGCGCCCGCGTTGGCGAATACGCGCGTACTCACTCACCAGGATTGCCGTCACCACGCCGATCATTTCCGGGAGATGTTTGTCCATACCGTCCGCCTTTCGCCTCTTCTTTTTTGACCGGCCTGGGCGCATCACACTTTCCACCTTGCCATCTGTGGGGGAAGTCATAGGCCGCGCACCAGCACACCTCGCCTCGCCGTCGCCGAGGCCTTAGCGCGCAGATCTCCCGCGCCAGATCCTTGGGCATCTTGCAGCCCCGACACCCAGGGCGATGGGGGTAAGCGAGTCCATCACACCGGCAGGGGCGGTACTGGAGCTCCTCTTCCACCTGCTGGCAGATATAATCTGCCAATTCCTGCCAACCTGGGCGCTTATCGGTCATGGCTTGGGCAATCATCTGCCATATCATCCATGCTCTGGCATTGCTCATAAACCGGATTTTTCGGTACCCCCACCCCCGCGTAGGGGCTTCTCACTTTCGACTTACTTTCCACTTCACCCGCGCCCCGCGTCTGGGTTCAGTGAAGGGAGGACGATCCGCTTATGCACACGTATGGGCCGGGTGGGAACCTCTAGCCTGCCGGCCTCGATCTCGACCAGGGCGTGTCGCACACAGAAACGGACGAGGTCGTTACGCCCCACCCCTAGCCTGGCGGCCGTCTCCTCAATCTGTTTTACGGTGTCTGGCGCAAGCTCGTAAGTCCTATGCACTCTGTGCCGTCTCCCTTTGTACCGCGTGTTTGCACCTACCGGCGGCCGCTTGTAGTTTCCCTTTGTATGTCCTTTGTTTCACCTTTGCACCCGCCAGCAGTCGCTTGCACATTTATCCCTCGCTGCCCAGGTTGTCCGCGGACAGTCCCACCGGTCGTGCCCCGTTCTCCCCAAACCAGTCCCGGAAGTCGGCCAGGTTCATCACCACGAGGGAGTTCCGCGCCTGGTGCTCGTGCAAGACGACGATGCCCAGGCGGTCAGGCCCTGCGCTCCGCCGCACGCTGGCCAATGCGGACTTGACCCACCTGGGGAGTGATCGCCGATGTTTCACCTGCACCAGCAAGAACGGCGGGTCACCCACGACTACGTCAGGACCACCTCTGTCGGAGTTGCAGCCCACCCGCTGGCCGCCCAGGGTCCTGGCCACCCGCCGCTCGACCTGTTTCCAGGTTGTGTTAGGCATTTACTCTTCCTCTTGTTCTCGCCCCGCCTGCGGCGCGGGACTGCGTCGCGGGGGGCATCGCCGATCAGCCTCAGCTGTCGCTCTCGTTGGCCAGAGTCCCACAGGGGCAGGTGACCAGGCCGTCCGCACCGTCAGGTCCGATAAGCCGGCCGCCCTGGAGAGCCCATCCATCTTCCAACTCGAACACCAGTTCTTTAGGCACAGGCATCGTCACCCCGGCCACTCGCACCAGGTAATGGCTACCGTTGTGGCCCACGACCTGGCAGGGCATCATCCCCAGTGTGTTGCTGTACACGATTGTGCGTTCTTGTGCGTTCTGCTCCATCGTTTCACCATTGACCACCTGCGGCGGTCGCCTGGGTCGCCCCCCGCGTCACCGGCCAGGGCAGAGCTATCCCTTGAGCAGGGTGGTGCTCTGTGTCCCATTCGGTCAGCGCGACGTAGGCGATTGCGTGTTTAGGGATCAGCAGCGTCTTGCCATCGCTGGGGGCAAAGGTGACGTCGTAACGGTCGACCCCCAGGAGTTCGCCGTGCAATTCCTCGCTGGTCATCAGGTGAATCGTGATGACCTCCCCTTCGCAGCGCTCGTAAAAGTCCGCGCTCCGGAGTCCCCAATACTGGATCGTCTTTTTCTCGCTCATTGCCTATCCTCCTCAGCGGGGTCGGCCAGCCGGCCGCCCTCGGCGAGCCCCCATCCCGCATACCTTCACACTGCTATAGACCACTGTCCGCTCCTGTGTGCCTTCCATCGTCTCCCACCCCCTTTGCCGGAGCGCGCCTACCTCTCAGCCAGGAGCAAAGGCGTCGCCACCGGATCGCCGCCGCCAGCGTAACCATCGCCGTCAGCCCTGGCCCGCTCCCGCTCCTCGAAGGCCGCCCGGCTCAATTCGTCGGCCCGGGCGTTCTCACCACTGGGAATCCAGCGCATCGTCACCACGCAGCCCGACGTCTCCTGAAGCCGCTCAGCCAGGGCGTGGGCCTCCCGGTGGAGGGGTTGCAGATGAGGAGCCCAGCAGCCATGAGCGCCGGTCACCTGGCGGATCACCGTCTGATTGTCGCCCCGAATCTCCACCGCGTCCACGGCGCCCAGTTCCTCCCGCCGGTCGAGCAAGGCTCGCAACCCTGCAAGCAAGCCGGCGTATTCCGCCGTGATCACCGTCACTCCCTCGCCCTCACCGGCCATCCCCTTGCCGCTCGCTATCTCCTCGCTGTCGCAGATTAGCACCCAGCCGTAGCCGGCCTGGGCGTAGGGCGTGCCGTTGCCCGTGCATCGGCCGTCGAAGTACAAAATCAGTTCACCCATAATCTCACCTCGCAGCCTCCATCCTCCCCACGATCCTGTCATACTCCACGATCAGCGTGTCCCAGTGCTCAATCAGCCGTTTGGCCTCGTCGTCGTCGCAGCCGGTGGCGGCCGCCAGCACCTCCAACCCCTGCGCCAGCCGGGCCTCCAGCTCGGCATGTTTCTGCTCCAGCGCCAGCCCCACCGCCAGCTTCAACTCATCCCGCGTGTAAGTGGCGACGATGCGCCCGTCGCGCCGCTCCCACCGGCCATCAGGAACGCCCAGGGGTGTGTCGCCTGGCAGGGAGAGGGTAATCATTTCCCAGGTCGGGACCTGGGCGGGGGTGGAAGCGTCTCCCGTCTCCCTCCGGTGTCGTGCTTTCAGTTCTACCAACGTCGCCATCGTCTATCCCTTGAAATGCAAATTGAATAGGGGACACCCCTAAAAGCTGCCACAGCTGCAAAACCTGCCACAACCTGCCATACCTGCCACGGTAGCCTGCCCTCCAAGCCAGTCTGTGGCAGCTTTTGCAGCTTTTGCAGCTTTTGCAGCTGTGGCAGGTTTTAGGGGTGTCCCCACTTTCAAAATGCAATTTGCTCATTGCCTTCGCCCTTACTGCTTTCTTCCCCCGGTACCTGTACATCGTACCGTTGTAGGATATCCAATATCCCCGCCTGAGCGATGATGTAGGTGCTCCCCTTGCGAGTGCGCTCCCGCTGAAAGCCGAACTCCCGCAGCCGATAACCAACCCATTGTGATGTGACCCGTGCGTGGTCATCCACATCCATGAAATCAATCATCGCGCCCCTCACCTCTTTGGGCATCACCTGGGTCTTGCCGATGGTCGCCAGTTTATACAATGCCAGCACCACCGCCGTGCGCCAGTCGTCGAGGTTGCTGATCTCGGCTTGGGCCGCCTTGCACCTGGCATACTCCTGCACCAGCGCCAGCAACCCATCAGCACCGCAATCGTCCAGGTAGGCCGCAATCGCCAACAAGGGTCGCCACAATTCCGCCTGACGGTTGCTCAGATCATCCGCACCGGCACCGTCCAGATAGCGGTCGCGCACCCCGGCGAAGTGTTGGAGCGCGAAGCAATACAGCCCGTGCCGTACCCCACCCCAATCCTCCCCGCATTCGGAGACGACCAGGTTGCCTTTAGGGCCGGCCGTCCTCAGCATATTCACCAGGATGCAGCGAGCTTCAAGTACATCCTCTAACCCCCGGATGCTGGCAATAATTTTTGGTCCGTAGACTTCGAACTCGACGACCCGGTGATCGTCCCCCTCGCATCGGATCGCGGGGCTGCCCTGCTTATAGCCGGCATTCAACAACAGACGTAGATCGGCAGCCACCGGGTCCTTGGGGTTGCTGAGGCGCTCTGCCTCGTCTATGCCCAGCATGCCCCGTGTCGCTTGGATCACCCGAAACAGCGACGCGGCCGACATGTTGCTCGACACACGGGCGTTGAAGGCTAGTCTGGCATTAATACCCAATGTCTTGGTCTTCCCACTTCCCTTCGGTCCCATCAGCCCTATATAGGGGAACGCCTCGAACAGCGGGTAGAAATACGTGCCCACATCCCACAGCGCCAGCACGTCGGATGTACCCTCGTCGCGGAAGTCGATGTACTTATCCAGCAGCCGCTCAACCTCCAGGTAGGTCTCGACGGGGTCAGGGACATCTCCCTCCAGATATTTTCGTACATCAGCGTATTCCCACCGCGTCGCATTCCCCAGGGCGGTCGGTGGATCGCGCAGGACAACCGTCCGCCCGCCGATGTCCACCATCCGCTCACCATCGGCGGGGATCATCTGTCGGTCGCTGGTCACCAGGTAGGGGAAGTGCGCCAACTGGCCGTCCACCTTCGCCAGCAAGGGCACGGTCACGACAGCTAGCCCATCCAGGAAATCCAGTGCCGGGGCAACGACGGGGTACTGACCCTCCAGCACCTCGGCAGGGGTGTGTTCGTCGGCCTGAGTTTGCTGTACTGCCTTCAGGAAGCGGTCAAACTCCCGCCTCCCGATCTCCTCCAATGCCTTCATCACGCGGCTTCTATAGCGGGCCAGCGCGAAGGGCGATAGTTGCGCCAAGAGCGGAAAAAGCGATTCGATAGTTTTGTCTCGTGCCGCGCCCTGGGCCTTCGCCGCCCCCTCGATTTGCAGGTCGAGCCAACAACGGGCCGCGTCCAATAGCCCCCGGAAGTCCTCGCCGGTCGCCCCATCCTGCGCCCAGGCGTTCGTGTCGTCCACGCCCTCCGGCAGCGCCGCTACTCGCAGCAATGGCCCGACTGCCGCAGCCAGCCCCGCTACGTCGGTCCTACCATCGCCGTCCGGGACGGCGTAGACCGTCGCGCCGCGCTCGACGTGCCGCTCGAGGCGGGCGGACAGGTCGCCGGTCAACCCGCCCCCGGCCAGCGCCAGCGCGGGGATCCCCCAGCCGCTGAGCGTCACGGCGTCGGCCTGCCCCTCGACGATGATCACCTCCTCGGCCCGAACTGAATAGGGGACATTGAGGTAGGGACGCTTCGGGCCGGCCAGGTCGGAGGGTGGGTTGTAGTGTGTCTTTCCCTCGATTGACCTGCCGGCCAGGTAGGCGACACGCCCGCCGTCGCGGTGGACGTAGACCAACGCTCCGCCGACCTGGCCGGCCCACCGGTTCAGCGTCTCGATGACCTTCTGCGCCTGCTCGTTGTCCAGGTCGGGGAGAGGACCGCCGTCGGCGTAGCCCAACCCCTCGGCGTGGATCACCTCGTCCGACCAGCCTCGCCCGTGTGCGTAGGCCCGTGCCGCTGGGGTCTCCTCGAGGTGGGACGCAAAGTGACGAGCGGCCAGAGCCAGCGCGTCCTCGTACTCGCGCCGCTCCCGTGCCGCCTCCTCCTGCTCGGGCGTCCACTGTGGCTTGGGGATGTTGACCCGCCGCGCCAGTTCGTCGCAGGCCTGGGGAAAAGTCAAATCATCCCGCTTCATCAGCCAGGCGAACACGTCCCACGTCTCGTGACACGCACCGTAGCAAGTTGCGTGGTCGTCGTAGACGGCCAGGCTCGGGGTCTTCCTGTCGGCGTGCCAGGGGCAGTACGCGTGGATGGCCCGCCCACGTGGTCGGCGCGGAAGCGACCCCGTCGACTCCTCGACGAGGGCAGGGAAATCAACAGCCTCGCGCACACGGTCAGCGTATTCTTTCCATACTGCTGCTTTCATTGCCTCATCTCCTGTCCCCGTATCAGCGGGTAGAGTTCGGCCTGTCGCAGGAGCATCGCACGACAATAACGCCAATATGCGGTACGGTCGCCCTGGGCACAGGCCGTCTCGGCAGCCGCACGCAGGCGGGCGACTTCGAGCAGGCCGGCCTCCTCCAGAAAGTCTTGACGTAAAGTCGATGTTGGGGTAAAATGGGGTTGTATGTGAGCGCCATCAGGCGCATCCCGACCCGCCGCCCCCGGCTCCCCACCGTGGGCGGCTTCGTTTTTATGTTCTGCTCTCATTGTGCTGTCCCTCCTCTTGGCTCGCGCAGGCGATGGGGAGCAACCCATGTCGTCGCGCCTCACGCCGGAGCAGCCGGCGCATCGCCCCGGCTTGGCTGACACCGTCCCGCTGGGCCAGCGCAGCCAGCGCCGTCCGTTCTGCTGGCGTCAATGCGAATATGAAACGTTCGGTGTAAACTTCCATCACTCAACCTCCATAGAACACAAAAAGGCCGGCATCCCCAGCAAGGAGATGACGAAGACGAGCCGGTAACTTCCCCCCAGAACCCGTCCTCGCCCTCCTTATCGGAGGCCGACCCCCAACTACACCGCTTTCCGGCTGTAGGATATTCGATCGGTGTTGAAACGCCGCCATTATAGCAGACCCGCATGATAAAGACAAATCAACCACGCTTCACCGCAACCGGTGGGAGGCTACAACTCCATCTCCGCCTGTTTGAACAACTGGGCCAGGTCGAAGGCGTAGATCGCCGGTGCTCTGCGCCTGCTGGCGTCCAGTGTGCCGATGTACCCCAGCGTCGTCTTGACGTCGGCGTGCCCCAGGTTCTGTTGGATGGC
>Ga0307428_1000576_pt1 | contig 22352 bp, 19 predicted proteins | sample SalMarWE160240MG_FD_202161 | JGI IMG/M metagenome (GOLD analysis project Ga0307428, IMG submission 202161) | Salt marsh sediment microbial communities from the Plum Island Ecosystem LTER, Massachusetts, United States - WE1603-240 | ecosystem: Environmental > Aquatic > Marine > Intertidal zone >...
AACTCACCCACTGTATGTCCTCCATCGTGCAGTTCAGGCAGGATGCGCCGGTATCCATACCCCGGATTGACTCTGATCACATCGAGCACCGGCCTCTTCAGCTCCTTGTACTTCTCTTCGTATACCACCTTCTCTTTCTTCTGGTAGTACCACGTGCTCTTCGGCAGCTTGATCGCGGCAAGACAGGCGTTGAGGCCATATTCGTCCTTGTACTCCTCCACTAGCTCCACCTTCTCTTTCGTCACGAGTTGCCTTCCACAAAATTTCGTAGCAGGGCAATCTCCACTTCCTTCCCAGCAGCTGCTCTAGCTCCCTGATCCTCCTCTCGTATTGCGCTACCGTCGTATCCTTCCCAAATACCTCCGCCCCCTTTTCCAGGAACTCCTGCTTCCAGCGAGACACGGTCACCGGATGGATGTTGTACACCCGCGCAATCTCTGTCGCTTCTCGATCCCCTTTCAGTACCTCCAGCACTACCTGGAACTGAAGCCGAGGCGAGTACCTCTTCCCTTTCTTCCCCACTTCGATCACCTCTCTCCTTCAGAGGCGATCTTACCACACTCCGACCTCCGCTCTTAGCACATCAGGTGGTACAACTTTCCCACCGCGGCTCCTTCACTTGTTCCCTCCTTTTGAGAAAGCAATCGCTGCACCTGTCTATCCGTCTGCGACACAACCGTGTTCCTTAAAGCATCACCTCATTCATCCCGCCGAGTAGAGTTTTACATCCAGGCTGACAAGATCATCGGAGAAGCGAGGGGCCAGCCCATTATCTGTGATGATGACGTCGATGTCGGAAATATCAGCGATCTTGCCGTGAGAGACGATTCCAAACTTCGAGTGGTCGGCTACGACGACCGTTCGCTGGGAGTGGCGAATGACCTCCACTGCGGTCTCCGCCTCCTCCAAGGAAGGGATCGTCAGGCCGTGCTCGATCGATATCCCGTTTACTCCCAGGAACGCCAGGTCGAAATAGATCCCCTGGAGAGCCTGATGGGCCAACCGGCCGACCATGGCAAGCGAAACCGCGCGCAGGTGCCCGCCGATCACAAAGACTTCTGCCTGTGGAAGGTGGTCGACCTCGATGGCGTGATTGAGTGCGTTGGTGAAGATATGAAATCGCCGATCTTGAGGCAGGTGGTTGATGATCTGCATCGTGGTGGTACCGTTCCCGATGAAGACAGCCATTCCCTCCTCGATGAGGGTTGCCGCCCGTTGACCGATCCTCTCCTTCTCGTCTCTGTTCAGGTTCGCTTTATCCTGGTAAGAAGGCTCGCCGGTCAGCCACTCCCGCACGATCGCTCCCCCGTGAATGCGTACCAGCTCGCCCTGTTCGGCGAGGATGTTGAGGTCGTTGCGAATCGTCATCGGAGAGACGGAGAACGCCTCTGAGAGCTCCGAGGTTTTCACCGCATTCCGCGATTGAAGACGCTCGAGGATCAACCGCCGCCGGTGCCCGGTCAGCACATGCTGTTGATTTGTTTCCTTTCTTTGCGAATTCATGCGCAAACTAGTATATGCGAAAACGATCGCCTGTCAAGCGCATGAAAAGGAAAGTGCGCGCAACTCGTTGAGACGAGCAAGCCACAACTGAGAGAGGTACACAAAAAGGAATCTGCGGGACAGACAAATCACCGTCTTCACGGATGGATAACTGAGGTTGCTTGCGATTCTTCTATAAGGAAGCCAGGAATAAGGGAGGAGAGAGACGCGGGGATAAGGAGATGGGAGACATTGGGATGCACACCCTCTGCACCATGCTTGTACCACTTCACGCCTGCACCGTATCCTGTAAGAGGTGTGCTAGTCTCGGATTGACCGCTGTCCATTCACCATCTTGGATTTGGGTACTGGATTGTTTATCGAACCCTACGAACCCAATAAACTCCACGAACCTTACAATTTAGCTTGTCCGCATATGATGAGGCCCTTATTCGAAGAGGTCGACCAGGTAGAGGAGCCCCGGATCGACGGGACGGGGGGCGCTCAATGCCTCTTCCAGGCTCACCGCCTCGATCTTCATCCCGTGTATGGCAGTCATCACATCGAACCGTCTTTCGAGGGCGAACTCGACCGCGGCGGCGCCGAACCTCGTCGCGAGGATGCGATCGAACGGGGACGGGCTCCCTCCACGTTGCAGGTAGGCAAGGTTGGTCACCCGCACCGGCATATGCATCCGCGCGGATAACTGGTTCGCGATGTACTGTCCCACTCCGCCGAGACGAACGTGTCCGAACGCGTCGACTTCGGCCTCGGCGAGGACCTGTTCGTCCTTCCCTCCCGGTTGTGCTCCCTCGGCCACGGTGATTATGCTGAAGTGTTTCTTGCGTGCCTGGCGGTGAAGGATCTTCCGGTGGATCGTCTCGATGTCGAACTGTTCCTCCGGGATGAGGATCACATCTGCTCCCCCAGCTACCCCGCCCATCAGACTTAGCCAACCGGCGTCCCGTCCCATAACTTCAAGGATGAGGACACGATGGTGGGAGAAGGCGGTCGTGTGCAGCCGATCGAGGGCGGTAGTGATCACCTCCAACGCGGAGGAGAAACCGATCGCGTAGTCTGTCATCCCGATGTCGTTATCGATCGTCTGAGGAATTCCGATCGCTTTCACCCCGTACTCGGCGAGGCGGTGGGCGACGCCGAGGGTATCGTCCCCTCCGATAGCTATCAAGAAGTCGACCGCGTTCTGTTCGAGGGTGTCGAGAATCCGGTCTACCGCTCCCTCAACCTTAAACGGGTTCGTCCGCGAGCTACCGAGGATCGTCCCCCCGATGTGGAGGATCCCGGATACGTCACCGATTCCTAACAGGCGAGTCAGTCCCTCGATCGGACCCTTCCATCCCTCCCTAAATCCGATCGTCTCCACATCATGCTTGAACCCGAAACGGACGATCGAGCGGATCGCCGCGTTGATCCCGGGGGAGTCCCCCCCTCCAGTTAGGAGCCCTACTCGCTGCATGTTAGTTCCCTCCTAGCGTGCGCCCGGCGCTTCCCGCCTGATCGATCAACTCCATCGCCACCTCTTTGACCCGTGCTTGCACCGCTCGGCCCACGGCGCGTGGGTCGAAGTCTGCCTTATTCGGGGTCCAGTCGCTCTCAGAGAAGAGGCCGGTCGAGTCATCCACGGTTCCTTGTGGGGGGACGATCGAGGAGGCGTGCGCAACGTAAAAATCGTAGGCCGCGCGCGCGTACTCGTACTGGTATCGCGTATCCTTGTTCAACTTACAGATTCCGTAGCGGATGATCTCCTCGATCTGTGCGACGAGGAGCCCGGAAGTTCCGTGGAGGACAAGCGGAACAGGGTGCCCGCTCTCCGCGAGTCGATCGCGAATCTTCTTCGCGATATCGGTACGCAGGACGACATCGCGCCCCTTGGAGACCCCGTGCTGGGTTCCCACCGAGATCGCTAACAGGTCGGCACCGGTGCGTTCGATGAACTCGACTGCCTCATCGGGGTCGGTGTAGAACGCCTCATCCGAGGCGATCTCATCCTCTACTCCCTTGATCTTCCCGAGCTCCGCTTCGATCAAGATTCCGCTCCCTTCTGCCATATCTACGACTTTGCGGCTGATGTGCACGTTCTCCTCGAAATCCTTCTTGGAAGCGTCGATCATGATCGAGGAGACGAGCCTGTCCTCGATTGCCTCCTTGATCAGATCCATCTCACCAACGGTGAAGTGGTCGAGGTTCAAGAAGACGCCGATCTGGTAGTGGCTCCCAAGCTCTCGCACCTGGTAGGAGAGGCTGCGTAGCCCGGCGAGCTTATCCCCCCCGCCGGCGAACTTCGCCGCTCCTGGGCTCACCTGTACGATTAAGTCGGAGCGGCGCTCCGCATACCCCTCGAGAAGACCGATGAGGATGTTCGTCTCGGCGATGTTGTTCGCCATGAACGCGTACCCCTCACCCTGCGCCTGCTGATAAACCTCCCTGAGTCGCTCTCCGCCATAAAACGCCATCGTGATCACTCTCCGTCATATTTACTTTTTATACCCGTTCCTTCTACATTCCGCAAGGGAAGATCGGTTACGACCAATAGAAGGGCTGCTCACCATACACCCACGGTTGGAGGCGGTGGTCATGAGAAACCTGGGCGTGAGAGAGGAACTCACCCACCTGTCGCGCCTACAAAGCAGACAGGTGTCCGGGCTACGAAAAGCGAATGATCGTCTCTTAAGCACCTACTTCGTTAATCCCGAATCCTGTCACCCATCGAGAGTGCGGTACCGCCCTACCGAACGGTAGCGCTGATAGCGAGTGGCGAGCAGTGCTTTAACTGGCTCCGCACAGAGGGTCGTGAGGTGGTGAATGAGGCGCTCTTTCAACGCAGAGGCCGTCTGCGGCAGATCCTTGTGTGCCCCGCCAAGGGGCTCCGGGATTACCTCATCGATCACTCCTAGATCAAGGAGGTGGGGGGCTGTCAGGTTGAGTGCCGCTGCCGCCTCCTTGACCCGCTCCTTCTCCTTCCACAGTATCGCTGCCGCTCCCTCGGGGCTGATCACAGAGTAGATCGAGTTTTCGAGCATCAGTATACGATCGGCCACCCCAATTGCCAGCGCCCCGCCCGATCCACCTTCACCAATGACAACGGCGATCGTCGGGACGCATAATTCCGCCATTGCGAGCAGGTTCTGTGCGACCGCTCCCCCGATGTTCGCCTCCTCGGATTCCAACCCGGGATAAGCTCCCGGGGTGTCGATCAGGGTGATCACCGGGAACGAGAATCTCTCGGCAAGGGCCATCACTCTTTGTGCTTTTCGATACCCCTGCGGGCGTGTCATTCCGAAGTAGCGTTCCTTGTTCTCCTGCGTGGAACGTCCCTTCTGCTGAGCGATGATAATGATCGACTGCCCATCTAGCTTGGCAAGACCAGCCAATAGGGCACGATCGTCCCCGCAGAGTCGGTCCCCGTGCAGTTCGTAGAAATCGGAGAAGATCTCCCCGATGTAATCGAGCGCGTAGGGACGCTTGGGGTGGCGAGCGAGCTTAACCCGCTCCCAATCGCTCAGATTTGCGTAGAGGTCCTTGCGCATCGACGCGAGCTTCTTCTCCAGCCGTTCGATCTCGGTCGTGAGATCGATCTCATCGACCTTGTTGAGCTCACGCAGCTCCAGGATCTTGGTCTCTAACAGGTCAAGCGTTCGCTCGTCGCTCATTCTCCCTCCACAAAGAACCCAAGCACTGTTTCTAGTTCCCCTCGCAGGTTCTCCCTCTTGACGACCCGATCGATGAACCCGTGTTCGAGTGCAAAGGAATCGGTCTGGTAGTTCTTCGGAAGCTCCTCGGCGATAGTGTTCTGGATCACACGGCGCCCGGCGAACCCAATCATCGCTCCCTTCTCGGCGATGATGACGTCCCCTAGGCTGGCGATCGACGCCTCCACTCCCCCCGAGGTGGGGTAGGTCATCACCGAGATGAACGGGAGGTGTTCCTCGGCGAGCTTGGCGCGTACCGCCGTGGTCTTTGCCATCTGCAAGAGGGAAAAGATCCCCTCCTGGATTCGTGCCCCGCCTGAGGAGGAGATGAGGATGAACGGCACACGGCGGGCGATCGCCTCCTCCATCCCATGGCAGATCTGCTCCCCCATCACCGACCCCATGCTCCCGCCTATGAACCGGAAGTCCATCACCCCGATCACCACTGGGGTTTCCGCGATGGCGGCGCTTGCGATGATGATCGCGCTTGCCAGCCCGGTCGCCTCCTGCGCCTCCTCGATCCGTTGAATGTAAGGCTTGCTATCCTCGAAAGAGAGCGGGTCCTCGGCCATGATCGGCTGTGAGATATCCTCGAAGCTCCCCTCGTCGATCAGCGACTCGATCCGCTCCTTCGCGGTGAGGAAGAAGTACTCGCCACAGTGCGGGCAGATGTTGTTGTTCTCTCGCACACGACGCTTGAAGACGAGTTCCCCACACGCCTTGCAGCGCATCCACAGGCTCTCGTCGGGCTCCTTCTCCAGGTTGACACGAAAGTAATGCTTGTCCTTGAAGATCGCCATCTTCTCACTCCTTACGGCGACGCTTAAATGGGCTGAACCGCGGCCGTGTTTCTAACGAAATCTTCCCCCGCAGGCTGTCCGGAATCGCCGAACCGCTGGAGAGTATCATCGACAGAGCATCCTCCACCGGGATATCTAGATAGGTTAACTGTCGCTTGGGGATGATCAACATCATACCCGAAAGGGGGTTCGGCGCGGTCGGAGCGTAGACGAGGACGCAGTCCTCACCGATCTCGTTCTCCAGTATTCCCAGGTGCTCGTTTGTGACCAGCCCGATGATGTTGATCCCCGGTTTGGGGTACTCGAACATGACCACCTTCTGAAAGGACGAGGTCCCTTGATTGAGCAGGGCATTCGTAAACCTCTTCAATGTCGAGTACATCTTGCGTATTCCCGGAACGGATCCAAAGGCCCGATCCATGTAGTACTGGAGGGTACGGCCGAAGAAGTTACGGGTTACGAAACCAATCAGGAGGATGAGGATCGCGGTCATGTAGATCCCCATCCCGGGAATCCATCGGCCGAGCGCATTCTCTACCATCATCCCGAACGGCGTCCTCCTCCCGACAGCTCCGTCGATCAGGTTATAGAGAAACCATACGAGATAGAAGGTCGCTCCAACAGGAATAATAGCCAGAAGCCCGCTGATAAATGTATCCCGCAGGTGGCGTAAGACCTTTCTCATAGGATTTCCTCCAGCACTTGTCCCATTACTCTTTCCTTCCCATTCCCGTATTATAAAGGATTATGAAAGGGCGAGCACCTCGGAAGAGAAGGATCGAAGTGATCATGCTTCTCGTTCTTCTTCTACTCCTTGGAATCGGAGCGCTCAGACTCCTCTATCCCCTTCGTTATGAGGACGAGATAAAGGCCTGGACAGACAGCTACTCCCTGGATCTGTACCTTGTGGCAGCGGTGATCCGCGCGGAGAGCCGTTTCGATCCGCACGCCCTCTCGCACGCCGGAGCGATCGGTCTTATGCAGATCATCCCCACAACAGGGGAATGGATTGCCGCACAGATCGGGGAAGCGGGCTTTACCATAGAAGGCCTCTACGATCCAGGGGTCAACATCCGCTTTGGGACGTGGTATTTGCGCCACCTCCTCGATCGTTTCGGCGATATGGATGTCGCCCTCGCCGCCTATAACGCCGGGCCATCAAACGCAATCCGCTGGCAAGCGGGGGAGGGGACGATCTTTCCCGAGACCGCACGCTACATCACGCGGGTAAAGCGAGGGCAGATCGCCTACCGTACCTTTTATGGTCTTCCTTGGCTAGGTCGGCTCCTTCGAGCTATCACACACTAACTGTCTCTCTCATATCTTGGGCGTTGGAAGATGGAACGGCAGATCTCTTCCCGGTCTCCTGATCGTTCAACAACACTTGGCCCAACCGGGCAGCCACTAGGCTCAAGTTCCGAAGATGCGATCCCCGGCGTCACCCAACCCGGGGAGTATGTACCCGTGGTCGTTCAGGCGCCGATCGAGGGCGGCGGTGTAGATCGGCAGATCGGGGTGGGCTTGGGAGAGGGTTTCCACCCCCTCTGGGGCCGCCACGAGGCAGAGGAATTGGATCTTTCGCCCACCCTCCCGCTTGAGGATATCGACCGCGACGATTGCGCTCCCGCCGGTGGCGAGCATCGGGTCGACGAGGATGATATATGCCTGCGGGAGCTGTGGGGGGAGTTTGGCGTAGTACTCCACCGGGGCCAGGCTTGTGGGATCGCGATAGAGTCCGATATGCCCGACCTTCGCCGTGGGGATCAGGTCTAAGACGCTGCCGAGCATCCCCGTTCCCGCTCGTAAGATGGGAACAAGGACCACGGGAACGTCGAGCACGTTGCCTTTTGTCTCTTCGAGCGGTGTCTTGACCGTTACCTCGCGCACGGGGTAGCTGCGGGTGATCTCGTAGACCATCAGCGAGGTCAGCTCTTCGAGCAGGAGGCGGAAGTTGTGGTTATTCGTCGCGACATCGCGTAGCCGGGTCAGCTTGTTCTGGATAAGTGGATGGTTAAGAATATGTAGGTTTGACATCGATCTCCTCCGAGGATGCGTTCATCCTCTGAAGATACCCGATTGGGCGCGGCGTTCACAAGGCTTGCGGTTAGCCAAGAGCGGATCGCCCCCCTGTTGGGAGTGAAGAAGAGCGGTCGGTATAATCCGTGCGAGGAAACCTAGTGGCGAAATCACAGGGAATCTTGAGTCGATACGACGAGGCGAGATAAGGGAGGTAAGGAGAGATTATGCAGGCGATCCGCGGAGGAACGATTTTCACACCGAGAGAGAAGATCGAGGAGGGGATCATCCTCATCAACAAGGGTAAGATCGTCAAGGTGGGACGGGACGTCACCATCCCGAAGGATGCGGAGGTGATTGAAGCGTCCGGCAAGTTCATCCTCCCGGGGATGATCGATGCCCACTGCCACACCGGGGTCTTCGCCGATGGAGTGGGGTGGGAAGAATCCGACGGGAACGAGATGACCGATCCTATTACCCCCCACCTGCGGGCGATAGACGCGATCCACCCCGACGACATCGCGTTCAAGGACTTGCGGGATGCCGGGATCACGACGATCAACACCGGCCCGGGAAGCGCCAACCTGATCGGCGGACAGACAGCGGTTATCAAGACCTTCGGGCGGACGGTTGAGGAGATGGTCCTCGCCGCTCCGGTGGGGATGAAAATGGCGCTTGGGGAGAACCCCAAGCGGGTCTACGGCGAACAGAAGAAGACCCCGTCGACGCGGATGGGGAACGCCGGTCTCCTGCGGGAGTGGCTCGTAAAAGCCAAGAACTACCGCGAGAAGAAGGCACGCTACGAGGAGAAGCTCGCCGCTCACCGGGCGAGGAAGGAAGGAGCGAAGGAACCCGATCCGTTCGAGATCGACCTGAAACTGGAGGAACTCTCGCGAGTCCTCGGTAAAGAGTTCCCCGCACACATCCATGCTCACCGGGCAGATGATATCCTGACAGCGCTTCGCGTTGCAGAGGAGTTTGATATCGACCTCGTCTTGATTCATGCGACAGAGGGGTACAAGGTAGCCGATATCCTCGCAGAGAAGGAGATCCCGTGTGTGGTAGGCCCGATCCTTGAAGTATGAGTTGAGGGAGATGACCCCGAAGAACCCGGTCCTCCTCGCGCGTGCGGGGGTGAAGGTTGCGATCCAGACCGATGAGATGTCGGCCGTTCGTTACATGACGTTGAACGCTGCCCTGGCGGTAAGTGAGGGAATGGATGAGGACGACGCACTCGCAGCGATCACCCTTATCCCGGCACAGATACTCGGGGTTGCGGATCGCGTGGGTAGCCTGGAGAAGGGGAAGGATGCGGATATTGTCATCTTCTCCGCGCATCCGTTCGATATTACGGAGTGCCACGTGGAACGGGTACTGATCGATGGAGAGACCGTCTACCAGCGGTAGAATTGAGGCTGTAATACAAACTCTTTCCGCACGAAATAGAGGTTTTCTCCGTAGAGAGGGGGAGAGGAAGACGCGGGGACGCGGAGATTCAGAGCTTCTTCGTGTCCTGTTCTCACATCATCTGCAGTAAAGTCCTGGTTCCTTCTCGTTTCGAGTGGGTAATGACTCCTAATCTCGGTTCGCACGAGACTGATGCCGGTTGCGAAGCAAGACCGGAGGTCGAAGAGAATTCACCACGAAGAGCACGAAGGACACGAAGAATGGAATTCGATGAGCTGTCGAATCGGGTAATTGCCTGTGCGATTGAAGTGCACTGGGAACTAGGCCCAGGATTGTTGGAGTCCACCTATGAGCAGTGCCTTGATTGGAGTACCGGGATCAATCCGGGGAGTGTTCGCTCCCTCCTCTGGCAGCTTGACCAGACGATACGGGGAAGGTAGGTCACACAGGGTTATCCTGATCCGTATCCTCCCTACTTCATGCGCGGATCGAGGACATCGCGGAGGCTGTCACCGAGGATGTTGAAGCCAAAGACCGTGATGATTATGCACAGCCCTGGGTAGACAGCCATCCACCATGCCGTGCGCATGAACTCCTGTGCCTGCTGCAGCATCGCTCCCCACGATGGGATCGGTGGCCTCACTCCGAATCCAAGGAAGCTCAAGCCTGCCACGACGATGATGTTCACACCGATCGACATCGTCGTTACAACCAGCAACGACGCAATCGCGTTCGGCAGCACGTGCCGGAGGATAAGCCGGCCGGTGGGAGTACCGACCGCGCGCGCGGCGAGGATGTAGTCCTCTTCTCGCACTGAGAGGACCTCGCTACGGATGATCCGCGCCGGACCGAGGCCAAAGATGCCGAGAACAACGATGAGTGTCGGAATGCTCGATCCCCACATGCTGATGATGAGCAAGGCGAGGACGAGGAAGGGGATCGAGTTGATGATTTCTAAGAACCGCATAATGACAGCGTCGGAGACGCCGCGGAAGAACCCCCCGATCAGGCCCAAGAACCCGCCGAAGAGCATGTTCAAGAGAGTGGCCATTCCTCCGATTCCCAGAGCAACGCGTGAACCGAAGATGAGCCTATCGAGAACATCGCGACCAAAGTTGTCCATTCCTAAGGGGTGTTCAGGTGAAGGCGCAGCGAGGAAATGCACCAAGTCCATCTTAAGCGCGTTCCCGCGGGCATAGAACGGAGCAAACAAGGCCACATAGAGAACGAAAAGGATGATCAGCAGTCCCACGATCCCTTTGGCGTCTTTGGAGAAGCGTCTCGCTACGATCTGCCAGTAGCCGCGTGCGTAGGTCTCCTCACTCCTTAGGTGGATCGAACGACGCAGATCGAGGAGGGCAAAGACCCAAACCATGAAGAAGAGCAGGAATAAGATCGAGGTCGAGAACCAGTACTCGGACGGACTCTTGCTGGCCGAATAGGCAAACCACGCCAACCGTCCCCGCAGGATCGCCAGGTATAGGGTCCCCCCCTGAATGGCAAGCAAGGCCCAGAAGATGAGCGCTTTACGCCACCAGCCATGCACAATATGGCCCAATCCCGGAAGGAGAAGCGAGAGAATATAGTCTTGCGGCCGCATCTTCTGGGATACAGCAATATCTTGGTCGGTATCAGTCATAGGTAATCCTCGGATCGATATACGCGTACATGAGATCAACTACCAGATACGAGAGCATGTAGAAGGCGGCCATAAACAACGCCAACCCAAATACGACCGCCTGATCGCGGCGCAGGATCGACTCGTACATCAATCGCCCGATCCCGGGCCAGGCGGTCGTCGTTTCCGTCAATACCGCACCGGCGAACAAGGCTCCTATCTGGAGCCCGATATTCGTTACAACTGGAGCCAGTGCATTACGGAAGGCGTGTTTGATCAACACCACCCGTTCGGCTAATCCCTTGGCGCGGGCGGTGTCAATGTATTCCTGGCGCATTACCTCGAGCATGCTCGCTCTAGTAAGGCGGGCATTGAATGCCATCTGCACCGAAGAGAGGGCTACCGCAGGGATGATCAGGTGTCTCAGTCCATCGATGGTGAGGAACGACCACCCCCAAAGCACTGCCCCTCTTCCAGATACCGGAAGGACATGCAAGATCACGCCGAAGACCAGCATTAACATCAGGGCAAACCAGAAGACTGGGATCGAAATCCCCATCAGTGCAGCGGTCGTAACCGCATAATCCAAGAGGGAGTTGCGGTAGATCGCGGAAAGAAGCCCGGCGGGGATGGAGATGAGGAGTGCAAGGATCATCCCGGCGGCCCCCAGTTCCAGCGTTGCGGGAAGCCGCTCGAGAATCACCGTCCACACGGGCTTATGATAGGTCATCGCCTGTAGTTGCCCATTGAACAGACCGCTGATCAAACGCCAGTATTGCACATGGAACGGCTCATAGAGGCCAAGCTTAACTCGAATTGCTTCGATCGTTGCTGGGGTAGCGCCTAGTCCAGCCATCACCCGCGCTGGGTCACCTGGCATTGCTTTTAACAGAACAAATAAGAGAACAGTAAGCCCAAATATGACAAAAACAAGCTGCGCAAAACGCCGTACCGCATACCCGAACACGTTCTATAAGCTCCTTTTAAAAGAACCTGGGCTGCCTAATGATCGGCAGCCCAGGTGTCCTAAGCACAAAGAAACGCTTTACTCTTTCACCCACACGTTGTTGGATGGGCTGCAGAGTTGCACCCAGGAGAGTGAACTTATCTGGAAGTCCTGCACCCGCGTCCTTACACCGCGCGTCTCGATGTAGTGATAGCCCGGAATGTGCGGGTAATCAGCGAAGATCATCCGCTGTGCTTCGACATACAAGGCCTCTCGTGTGCTCTGATCGCACCCTGTGCAGGAATCGGCCTGCTTAATCAAGGCGTCTGCTGCTGGGTTCGAATACCAAGAGTAGTTATTCGCTGTCCCGATGACCGCGTTCTCCGTGGTCAACAGGTAGTAGATGAAGTCATGCGGATCGGGTCCTCCACTCCATCCCATGAGGAAGATCTCGTAACCTTCGCCCAGTGGATCTGCTTCGCTTCGATACAACAGGTCGAGTAATGGACCCCAATCTAGCGGTTGCACCTCAGCATCGATCCCGTTCTCGTCCAGATTTGTGGCGAGAATTGTCGCTAACTGCGTGCGGCGCGGGTCGAGTGGGCAGTAGACTGTGGTCTTGAAGTTCGCGGGGATGACCCCTTCCGTCTTCAGTTGATCGAACAGCGCCTTGGCCGCTGCATCGTTCTCTTCCGGGGCGATACTGTCTCGCAGATAGGCAACATCGTTTGCCCATAGTGCTGGTGGTGTGCACCCGTAGGCGCGGACGCCGGTCAATCCCTGGAAGATGGAGAATACGGCAGCATCCATATCCATCGACATGTAGCACGCCTTGCGGAAACGGACGTCATTGCTTGGAGCGTGCGAGCAGTTGAAGGCAATATAGAAGTAGGAAAGGCTTGGAACCTGCAATACGTCTACCTCGTCCATCGCCTGGAAGCGCGCGACATCCTGGGCCGGCATGTTGTCAGCGATGTCGATTCCACCGGCCTCTAACTCGAGCATCATCGTGGCGAGTGTCGGGATAGGTCGGTAGATCACCTTATCCAGATTTGGCTTTACAAGCCAGTAATTCTCGTTTCGCTCCAGTGTGATGTGATCTCCTGTTTTCCACTCCACGAATTTGTACGGCCCACTTCCGATTGGGGCAAGATTGAACGCCTCAGGCCCCATTTCCTCACAGGTGTCTTTCGGGACGATTGATGAGCTTTCGCTCACCAGGCCCGGACAGAACGGAGTCCAATCCGGCTTGTTGATGAACATGACCGTATACTTACCGACGATGACCGCTTCCTTAAGCCACTCGTACTCCGACGCATTTGGCGAGCCATTCGCCGGATCGATGATCCAATTAAAGGTGTATGCTACGTCCTCCGCGGTCAAGTCTTCCCCGTTACTGAACTTGATCCCCACATTTAGGTAGAAGATTGACGTAGAACCATCATCCGAGACCTCCCACGATTTAGCAATCTGGGGGATGGGCTTCAGCGTATCTGGATCAAGGCCGATGAGGTCGTCGAAGATCTCACCATATACGTAGGCGTCATACGCAGAATTGGAAACCCGTGGATCGAGGTCCTTGAATGTTTGGCTGACGCCGATCGTCAAAGTTCCACCGACGTGCGCTCCCGGCGTCTCCGGGATGGCTGTCTCTGCGACCGCCAATAGTCCGAACAGTAGTAAACTAATTCCTAAACAAAGTGCAATCTTCCTGTACATTTGCAATCCTCCTTTTTAAAGAGAGAAGCCCCCTTCACTAGCTGTGTCTCCCTATCTCTTCTGAGGGAGACAGCGGCTTTACCGTTACTCGAACCAGAAGGCGTTTGTCACGACGGCATCGGCCCCGTCACCTGAGAGCGTGACTTGCACCGTCCCGCCAGGGACGACAATGACATCGATGAAGGCGAAGTTGTTCGAAACCGCTACCAGGGTAGCCATTTCACCACCAAAAGCAATGACATCAGATGTCGAAAGCGTTATCGCCTTGTCGAAGATGATGGCAAGCTTTGTGATCGTAGCGCCCGTCTCATTGTCAAACAGCAATACACTCACCAAACGTGGCGTGACAGCAGTCTGTGCAAGCCCCACCACTCCCAGTACCAACACCAACATCAATGTAAAACAAGCAATCCTTCTCACTGCAACCTCCCTTGCCAAGAAGCCCCTTCCTGCCGCGTTTCCTTATTACGAGAGCCCCTTGGACACTCTATTAACCTCTCACGCAGCCCAGTCTCTAGTGGAAGACTTCTCCAGTATAGGGAGCCTTGGAGAAGAAGTCAATACTTTCACATCATGTCATAGAGAATGAGGATGCGGCGAACAGAAGGGCAATCTACGTTTTTTGCGGACGCCCAAACCTGAAATAACCCTCTGCGGTTTTATGGTTGCGAGGTTGACAAGCGGCGGGAGATCTGTGGTAAGATATGGAAACGGAGCGCGATGATGCTACGCTTCGTTCTTCCTGTTACAGTGTTTAACGCGTCTGTTTAGGATCGAACGCGTCGCGTACCCCATCACCGAGGAAGTTAAACGCGAACAGGGTAATCGAGATCGCGACCGCCGGCCACAGTACAAGATGGAAGTGGGACCGCATTCCGACGTAACCCTCACTCAACATCATTCCCCAGCTCGGTGTGGGCGGGTTCACCCCCAGGCCGATGAAACTCAGGAATGCCTCGTACAGGATGAATCCCGGGATCTGCAGTGCCTGCGCGACGATCGCCGGGCCGAGGACGTTCGGGAAGACGTGGCGGAAGAGGAGGCGCGTCTTGGGTGCGCCGACCGCGCGGGCAGCCTCCACGTACTCCTTCTCCCGCACGGATAGGACCATCCCCCGTACCAGTCGGGCCATTCCCAGCCAGGAGGTGATCCCGATCCCGATGAAGATGAAGAACATCCCTCCCATAGATCGATCGATCGCCGACATTACCCCACGGAAGGTTCCCGGTTCGATAACGGAGAAGGTCGATTTGAAGTAGACCATGAGGAGGATGATCAAGATCAGCGTGGGAAAACCGAACATGATGTCGACAAAGCGCATCATCACGTTATCGACCTTTCCCCCGAAGAACCCTGAGGTGAGACCGTAGACAACCCCGATAATAAAGCTCGTCAACGCTCCCACAAACGCCGCTGAGAGGGAGATTCGCGCCCCGTAGATGATCCGGCTCATGATGTCCCGGCCCATAAAGTCGCACCCCATCAAGTGCTCACTGTTCGGGTGGAGGTAGTTGTCCTGGATGCGCCCTTCGGTGTAGGTATACGGAGCGATCCAAGTGGCTCCCACAGCGATGATGATCAGTGAGATGATGATGAAGCCACCGACGATTGCCGCCTTATTCCGGATGAGCCTCCGCCAGGCATCACGCCACAGGCTGCGTGGCTTGGGAGTTCGTTCGCTCAGTTTTCTTATCTTCCGCTCTTTGAACACTTCTGTGACACGCCTCCGTTCTAGTTATAACGAATCCGGGGATCGAGAATCCCGTACGAGATATCGACGAGCATGTTCATGAACACGACAGCCAGCGCAAAGACAAGTGTGGTCGCCATGATCACCGGATAGTCTCGGTTTCCCACGCTGGTCACGTAGTACTTCCCGATCCCGGGAATGGCGAAGATCCGTTCGACGATCATCGATCCGGTCATCATCCCGGCAAAAGCCGGTCCGGCTATGGTGGTCACGGGGATGAGCGCGTTGCGCAGGGTGTGCTTCAACATCACCCAGATCTCGCGCACTCCCTTCGCTCGCGCGGTCTGGATGTACTCCTCGCGGACGACCTGCAGCATCGATGCGCGAGTCATACGAGCAAACATCGCCATGTACGCGGTTCCTAGAGTGATTGCTGGCAGCACGATGTGGATCGGCGTCCCCCATGTGGCTACAGGGAACCACTTGAGTTTAAGGGCGAAGATCCAGATCAGAAGAGGCCCCATCGCCATATTAGGAATGGAAAGACCGAGCATCGATATCCACATCGATCCGTAGTCGATCAGCGAGTTCTGCTTGATCGCGCTGATCACCCCCAACGGGATACCGAAGAATACGGCGATCCCGAACGAGGCCAGGCCGAGGAGACCTGTCACCGGCCACTGCTGCGCTAGGATGTCGTTCACCGTCCGCGACCTGTAGGCTATCGACGGGCCCAGATCGAAGCGCATGAATCCCCACATATAGTCGACGTACTGTTTCCACAGGGGATCATCCAAGTGGTACTTGGCGTTCAGGTTGTCGATGATCGCTTGGGGAAGTGCCTTCTCGGCATCAAACGGCCCACCAGGGATGGAGTGCATCAACAAGAAGGTAATGCTCGATACGACCAGGATGATCGGGATAACCCATAGAATCCGCCTTACCACAAACTCAAACATATTTCAACCTTTTGCAGATAGCAAGGTGGGGCGGCAATCAAGCCACCCCACCATTCTTTAGTTCGTTGATCCTTTCACCTAGTGTGGAAGGATATCCCACTGTTCCCAGTGCTCGCCACCGAGTGGGGCGAACGTCCGAACTACGTACGGCTTCGTCAGGTTGACGATCGTGTAGAAGTAGATCGGCGCGATACCAGCGTCGGTATCGCACATTAGGGTCTCCGCCTGGCGATAGAGATCGAGGCGCACTGCCGGATCGCTCTCCCGCGCGGCCTGCTCGATGAGCGCGTCGAAGTCAGGGCTGTTGTAGTTGGCGTAGTTCGAGCCGGACTTGGAGTTGAAGACCTCGTTCACCCAGTTGTTGGCGTCAGGATAGTCCGCGCACCAACCCATGCGGTAGATCTGCGGGCAGTCTTCGCGGCACGTCGCAAGATAAACCTTCCACTCCTGGTTGACGATGTTCACCTTGACGTTGAGGGTGTCCATGAAGGACTGACCGATGAACTGCGCGATCTTCGAGTGCCCTTCCGAGGTGTTGTGCATCAACGTAACCTCAGGGAAGCCCTCGCCGTTCGGGTAGCCGGCGTCGGCCAGGAACTGCTTCGCAGCCTCGGGGTTATACGGGTAACCGATTCCTTCGGCCACACCGTCGACGTGTCCGAAGATTCCCGGGCAGACGAAGGTCTGCGCGGGCTTCTGCTCGCCCTTGAGGACGTAGTCGATCAGATTCTGCCGGTCGATCGCCGAGGCAAACGCCTTGCGCACGAGCGGGTTGTCGAATGGTGGCTTTTCGTTGTTGAATCCGTAGTAGTACGTGCACAGATCAGGAGCGATCGTCAACTCCGCGCTCAGCACGGGGTCGGCCTTGACGCGGTCCATGTCCTCGAGTGGAGGACTGGTACTGTCGAGATTACCGGCTTCGTACATCGTCATCGCTGTCGACGCTTCCTCGATCATGTAGCAATAGATCTGATCGATATTCACCTTTGCGACATCGTAATAGGTTGCGCTCTTGTAGAGGATCATGTGGTCTTCGTGGACCCATTCACCGAGTTCGTACGCACCGTTGGTGACAATGTTCTCAGCGTTGGTCCAGGCATCGCCGTACTCCTCGATGACAGTCTGCGGAAGCGGTCGGCAGACCCACATCCCAGCGATTGACGGGAAGTATCCCGCTGGCTGGATGAGGGTGAACTCTACCGTGTAGTCGTCAAGAGCTTTCACGGCGACGCCGTCAGCGGTTCCGCCTTCGTCGTTGTTGTATGCCTGCGCGCCCTCGATGATCCACAGGACGAAGGCATACGAAGAACCGGTCGCCGGGTCGAGTGTTCGCTTGACGCTGTACACCACCTGCTGAGCGGTAACCGGGGTTCCGTCAGTCCAGACAACGTCGTCACGCATATAGAACGTCCAGGTCAGTCCATCCTCGGAGTTCTCCCAGTGCGTGGCAAGCTCCGGCACGACTGCCATGGTCGCGTCATCGAAATCTGTCAGACCGAGGAAGAGAGCTTGCTCAACCTGAATCGATGTCGTGTCCGTCGAGATATTCGGATCTAGGGAAGGGGGTTCCGTGTTGAGGTTCCAATAAAGCGTCTTTACCTGTCCAACGGCGAGGACGCCGATGACCAAGGTAAAGATGAGGCCAAGCACCCAAATTTTTTTCACTGTTTTCCTCCTTGACCGATGGCGCGACCATGAAGGAGGAATTCAAACCTCTTAAGCTTCCGGTCACGCGTGCTCGGTAACCTTTTGCTCCGCGACACCCTCCCTTGCGGAGAGTGTCATCTCTTTCTTCGATCTAGTGGATAGGCAAAATCAAGTATAGTCTTTTGGGGTAAGGAATGTCAAGGATATCTCTCGTCTGGAACAGACTGATCCGAGTGCGCTGCGGAATCGAGAGATCCGGGTTGAACATAGCCGTGGGTATTCTCGTGCTTCTACTCAGTGAGATGAGCGTCGTCCTATCCTCTCCGGTCAAATGAGCCTGTTCCTTGACAGTCGCTACGCTGCTTCTTAAACTTCTTACCGATATACGCCGGAGTGGCGGAATTGGCAGACGCGCAGGATTCAGGATCCTGTGGGGATTATACCTCGTGTGGGTTCAAGTCCCACCTCCGGCAGAGCGTCTTGCCCTATTGAGAGATCGGAAGATTGAATGATCGGGAGATTTGGAGGTTCAATCACTCACTTGCTTAATCACTCAACCCTGCTCTCCCTCTCTGCGTGCTTGGGGGGTGTAGTAGCCGATTTGGAATTTACTACACCCCCCGAGCGTTCTCGGCGGTGAAAGCTCCTGTTCGGGCCTCCGGCCTTGCTTCGCAACCCGTAAGGAGAAGAGGTTTGAGCAACAGCTTATTCTCTTAGCGGTAAACAGCGAGAATGCCAAGTCCGATAAAGACCGCCTGCACGATCCACAACCGCATAACAATCTTTGGTTCCGGCCATTCTACCGAGGGAAGGAGGTAGGTGTAGTCGATCCCCTCTGCGTGCTCGAAGTGGTGGTGGAAGGGGCTGATCTTGAAGATCCTCTTTCCAGTGAGGCGATAGTAGCCGACCTGGAGGATCACCGAGCTCGATTCGAGGACGAGGAGTCCGGCAATGAGCGGGAGGATGAGAACAGTTCCGCTCGTGAGGGCAAGCCCCGCGACGATTCCTCCCAGAGCAAACGACCCGACGTCTCCGAGGAAGATCTGGGCGGGGTGGGTGTTCATCCACAGGAAGCCGATCAGGATCCCCACGAGGGGAAGGGTGATACCAGAAAGAGCGGGAGCGATCGTGAGGTAGGCGATAAGGATCAAGATTGAGACGCCGGTCGCCAGTCCATCGAGCCCATCGGTCAGGTTCATGCTGTTCGTCGTCGCGAGGAAGACCCCCCAGAGAAGGAGCAGTGAGAGGGGTGTCGGAAGGGAGAGGGTGAGGGAGGAGAAAGGGATCTGGATGGGGACTTCCCTCAGTTGAGGAAACGCGAAGAAGAGAACTAGGGAGAGGCCCGTGGCGAGGAGGATCTTCTGCCATGGAGAGAGGCCTAACGAGCGCTTGTACAGGAGGGAGAGAAGGTCGTCTATGAAGCCGATCGTTCCGAACGCAAGGCCGCACAAGAAGACGAAGATTTCTTTCCAGGAGGGATGGCGGAACTGACTCAGGAGGAGGAATGAGAGCCCCCACATAAGGAGGATCACCACCCCACCCATCGTCGGAGTTCCACCCTTCTTCTCGTGGAGGCGAGGGCCGTAGTCGCGGATCCGTTGACCGAGTGAGGCATTGCGCATCTCGTTTGCGAAGAGATGAGTGACCACAGCGGTTGTTGGAATGAGGAGAAGAGTGATCCCTGCGAGGAGGGTCATGTTCGAGCGGCGCCGCGGAACTCCCCACTGCACTCGAGGAGGCTCCGCCGCAGATCGGCAAGCGCCTTCTTCTCCTTTTGTTGTAGGGCACTGATCACCAATTTGTACAGCTTGTACGTGGTGAGAAGGCAGAATCCCTGCGAGGTACATCCGCGTAGGACCTCAGGGGTGAACTGCGTTGGGCGCCGCTTAGGATCGAGTTCACACGAGCCGCTGACGACGAGGATCCCCTTGTTCGGGCCTTCCCCGCTCGTACGTGTACGATCGACTCGGTCGAGGAGACGGCGGTAGGGAAGGAGATCGACCTTTGCTTTTTCGGTTGCGGCGATCGTGGCGAGGGCGTCTCCCTCGTCGCTCCGAAGGAGGAGTTCCCCATATGCGTCCTCGACCGTGAACCCGAGTACGCGGAAGGAATCGGCAACCGCGGGGAGGAGGGTGAATCGGCCCTTGGTGTAGAGGATTCTCTTATAGCGCGTTACCTCCTTCACCTTGGCGGAGACCTCTTCCACTTTTTGGATGAGCTTATCGCGTCGCTCGATCAGGCTCGCTAGCTCGTCGGTCAGGCCGTCCTCTCCGGGAACGGGGTAGGCGGGAAGCCAGTCCGGAGGGGAGAAGAAGGCGGGTCGGGTGGTGGAGCGGGAGATCGCGTGGGTCAAGGATGCCGCCTCCCGAGTTGGCGAGACCCCCTCGATCGGTGGGAGGAGGATGAGTCGCCCCTCGTCGAACGGGATCGAAAGAGCGATGATGTCCCCAACCCTATTACGGGCGAGGACCCGCGCAAAGCGATCGATCGGGGTGGAGAGGAGGTCCTGATAGACGGCGTGGTAAACGATCTTCCCCGCGAACTCCCGCAGGTACTCCTCGAACGGATCACCGGTCTCGGCGAAGACGACGTCCTCTCCGCGACGGGGGAGGAAGCGGGAGTTCGAGGGGAAGGTCAACTGGTGTTGACGGTCGACGAGCGTGGTCGTGGGAAGCCAGCTGTAGCGGTCGATTCGCTCGTTGAGTCTCCCCTGTGCCATCACCTCAATCGGTTCTCCACGGGGGTACAAACGGCAGACAATCAGACCGCCACGCTTGTAGAGAAGGTCTGCTGCCTCGTTGCGCCGCTTGGCCATCGACTGAGAGATGGTCTGTCCGAACCCATGGTCGCTCTCGATGTAGGTGCGACGGGTTCCATCCTTCTCTTGAGGAACCTCGTAGGTCCATCGCTCGCTCAGCGAACACGGATCGATAAATAGCGCGTCGACCGAGGAGAAAGCCGGCCCATCGAAGAAGTCTCCTTCTTTCACGTCAGGGCGATCTGCTCGCCAACCTATTGTTAGGAAGTGATGGTCCATCTCAGACCTATCATACCCTGTTACGAATCATAAGGGCAACTCGAACGCTCACAGAAGAAAAAGAGCGGGGCCGCGCGAAGCGACCCCGCATGAGAAAAGGGCTGCTTTAGCTTCAATAGCCTTCTAGTGTGGCGATATCGGTCAACCACATGATGAATCGCACGCTTGTGGTGTAGGTGAGTGCCGTACCGATACGGAAGTTGATGCTCGGGACGAGCGGTCCGCTATCCCCTTTCTGCAACCCAACGACGAACGGAACCTGCGGCGGATGGACCATGAACGTGCGCAGGTAGACGAAGCTCGGTGATTCGTCAAGGGTTCCGTTCCCGTCGATGTCGAGCTTGAGGCTCATCCAGATGCTCCCCGACTCCGGCGCGGTGAACGTGTAGTCTACGCTCCCGTTCTGCAAGCTCCCCTCGAAGACAAGGGTCTTACCGCCCTCGGTCGGGGTGGGGATTACTCCCAAGGGGACGACCCCACCGCTCGTTGCTTGGTTGACCCCGGAGAACGACTTGTCGGTGCGGAACTCGAGGCGATAGCTGTGTGCGCTCGTCCAGTGAGCTCCCGCGTTGACGGTGATGTGCCAGACATTCGTTCCCCACACGAAGATCCCAGGAGTTCCACCCATCGGGGGTTCACCCGGTACCCCTCCTCCGGCAACGTTGATCATCTGTATGGTCGTTCCGGAGAGGCCGCCGTTGTCCACGACGGTGAGGCGGACAGTGTGAGGGCCAACATTGTAGTAGCTGAACGACACGATCTGCCCGGTTGTATCAGTTGTCCCATCAGCATCGAGATCCCACGAGTAGGAGACGATCACCCCGTCTGGGTCGTAAGAGGAGGTTGCGTTCAGCACGATCGTATCCCCGACTCCTGGGGAGAGGGGGGCGTAGGTGAACGCGGCGACCGGCGGTTGGTTGATCGCTCCGACCTGCACGGTGTGGATCTCGGTATCGGTCGCGCCATCATCGTCGGTGACGGTGAGGGTGACCGTGTAGGTCCCTGGAGCGGCGAACTGGTGGTAGCGGGTCACACCCGAGCCGGTGCCTCCATCCCCGAAGTTCCAGCTGTAGCTTGTGATCGTTCCATCCGGATCGGAGGAAGCGGAGCCATTGAACTGGACCCAACTTCCAACCAGCGGGTTGGCCGGGGAGAAGTTGAACGCGGCGACCGGTGGCTGGTTGATCGCTCCGACCTGCACGGTGTGGATCTCGGTATCGGTCGCGCCGTCATCGTCGGTGACGGTAAGGGTGACCGTGTAGGTCCCTGGAGCGGCGAACTGATGGTAGCGGGTCACACCCGAGCCGGTGCCACCGTCCCC
>Ga0307428_1000577_pt1 | contig 22283 bp, 18 predicted proteins | sample SalMarWE160240MG_FD_202161 | JGI IMG/M metagenome (GOLD analysis project Ga0307428, IMG submission 202161) | Salt marsh sediment microbial communities from the Plum Island Ecosystem LTER, Massachusetts, United States - WE1603-240 | ecosystem: Environmental > Aquatic > Marine > Intertidal zone >...
GCGCCGTCCTCGAAATTGTCCGCGCCCGAGTCCTCGCCGGCGCCGCTCACCGGGTTGAAGGTGACCGCGGTGTCTTCATTGGTGGTGACATGGTCGGCGGCGATGTCGGTGATCGGGTCGATGGCGACGGTGATATTGGCGGTCTCGGGCGCCCCGTTGTTGGACACCGTATAGGAGAACACGGCGTCGCCGTTGTAGTCGTCTTCGGGCGTGAAGGTGAGCGCATTGTTGGCGCCCAGCGTGACCGAGCCGTGGCTGACCGCGACCGCGGCGCCGCTTTCGACAATCGCCGTGCCGTCGATGGCGGTGATCTGCGCGCCGTCCTCGAAATTGTCCGCGCCCGAGTCCTCGCCGGCGCCGCTCACCGGGTTGAAGGTGACCGCGGTGTCTTCATTGGTGGTGACATGGTCGGCGGCGATGTCGGTGATCGGGTCGATGGCGATGCTGACCGTGGCTGGAGTCGTATCCGAATTGCCGGCCACATCCATCACGGTGTACTGGAACGACGCGGAGCCGTTGTAGTCGGCGTCCGGCTTGAAGTAGAGCGTGTTGCTCGCATATGGCGTGCCAATTGCCGCCAGGGTCGACGCGCTTGGATCTGTGTACAGCATGCCGTGCGAGGGCGGGCTCGACACTGTAAAGAGCGCGACGCCGCTTCCGCCGGTGTCTGTACCTGACAATGTTATTGGAATCGTAGTGTCTTCGTTGCCGCTGGCCGAAACATTATTCGCGACCGGGGCAATAGTGTCGATGAAGATCGACAACGATTGCGACGTAAAACTATTCCCGGCGAGGTCGCTGAAGACCGCCGCGATTGAATTATTACCCTGGTGAAGACTGTTGACGCTCACCGTGAGGGTCACGCTCTGGGCGTCAATGTCGGCCTGCGTGATCGTATGCGTCACCAGTATCGTAGACCCGTCCTGCAGCAATTGAACCGTGTCGCCAACCGCAGTCCCCGGCCCGACCGTGATGAGGAAATCAGGGTCATAGGTGATGTTGTCGGTGTTCGAGATACCGGTATCCGTCGCAGCGGTCAGATCAGGAATGCCGCCCGTTGGCGCTATAGTGTCGATCGTAGCCGTCACCGGCCCTGCGGTCGCGGTGTTGCCGAAAATGTCGGTAGCCATCGCCGTGAAACTGTGAAGGCCTTCAGACACCGGATTGGGGGTAAAGCTCCAGGTGTTATTGCCCACGTTGATCGTTGCCGCGCCCAGGGGGGTCGTACCGTCAGACACAATCAGCGACGAGACAACGCTGGCATCGCTCAACGTGCCCGTCAGCGTTGGCGTGTTGTCTCTGGTCAGGCCGCCGCCCGTGATCGTTGCCGTCAGGCCCGTGTTCGTCTCGATCGTCGAGTCGATCGTGATCGTCGGAAGAGGAGGTGGCGGCGGCGGCGGCGGCGGCGGCGGCGGCGGCGGCAACAAAGACTCGACGATCTCAGCAGCTGGCGGCGGCGGCGGCAGGGGCGGCGGCGGCGGCGGCGGGGGCGAGGGCGGCGGCGGCTGGTCCGGCGCCGAGATCAATCGAGCCTCGACGAATGGCGAGCTCGACCCGGCTTGCGCGTGGATTGTCGGCAATCCCTTCTGCAAGACGTCGAGCACTCGCTGCTCCAGCGTCTGTAACTGCACTATTTGGTCGGGGGTAAGCTGAGTTACCTCGGAGGATCCAGTTGTTAAAATACGTACTGCCTCGCAGGCGCGAAGGTATTGGGGCTGTGTTTGTCCATGGACCACGAGCTCGACAACGCCCCATTGCCCTAAGTCCTCGCAAACGACGACGCCGTCGTCTGGGGATAAGGAAAACGAGCTTGCCTGGACTTCCTCCATGGCAGCGAAGAACAACGCAGCGAGCGACAACGTGCCGAAGCCGCCCGATTGCGCGCGGCCCCGAATTCTTGCAAAAGGCGTTTCGATCTCGAGACGACCGGTTTTCGCCATCTCACCGGCGATGAAGGCGAAGGTCCCTTGCGCCACATCGAATAGGGCCGAAGGCGAAGCCCTGCCACGCGCAAACTCTTTCACCACCATGCGGGCGCTGTTGGACAGGCTAAAGCCGGTGCCGTCGATGAAGCGAATATCGACCCGGCCATCGGCGGCAGTCTCGATGATGTCGCCCTGGAAAACGGAATCGCCAAGCTTGAGTACAATAAAAATACCGTTGGTCCGCGTGACGGTTGCGGACCCTGTCAACGACTCGATTTTGCCGACGACATCGAAAGGTGCGCCTGCTGGCACAAAGCCAGCCGCACCACCCCCCCTGCCCGGCGCAACGCGGGAACGACCGGACACTGGCCCTGTACTCCCTCTATCGGTCGCGCCAGGCCTCAGCAGTTTTTTGCTCTGATTCTGCCGCCAGCGCCTGCAACGCCTGGTTATCTAACTATGGCTTCGATTATAATTTAAATCAACGCTCAGGCGGTCTATAAGCCCCAAATTAAGGTTAATTTCGTGGCTTTTATGTAAAAGTTCCCGCTCGGCGCTCCTTCCCAGGCCTGGGCGGGCCAACCCGCGCAACCTAGGAAAAAAGACCTTCCGGCGCCCAGTCATATTGCTACACGAGGATAACCCTGCTAACTTGTTTGGCTAATCGCAAATGCGACACCTGCCCTAAAGGGGACTGGCGATGCGCGCGCATATGGCTGCCGTGTTCGTGATGGGTACTATTTTAACTGCCGCCAGCTTTTTAGCGGATCCGGCTTCAGCGCAAGACCCCGCGACGCGCCCTGCCCTTCAGGATGCGTCGGTTAAGCCCATTGGAAAGGTCATAACCCTCACGGGCTCGGTCACAATCGAACATGTCAACGCGGTGGTCGTTCAGGCAACGCTTGGCAATCGAACCGGCGGGCCCAAGGTTGGCGATCCCGTCTATCTCCGCGATATCGTCCAGACTGGAGCCGATGGAACGATCGGCATTACTTTCACTGACGGCACGACGTTCAATCTGTCCAGCAATGCTCGCATGGCATTGGATGAATTCGTGTACGATCCCAACAGCAAGTCTAACTCAACTTTTATTAGCTTAACCAAAGGGTCGTTCACTTTTGTTGCCGGCAATATCGCCAAGACCGGAGACATGAAGATTGATACGCCCGTCGCGACCATGGGCATTCGCGGAACGACGCCGCACGTTGAGATTTTGGCTGACGGGAGTGTTAAATTTTACACCCTTTTTGAAGAAGGCAAGGCGCAAGCATTGAAAAAAAACGGCACACCACCTGCCACGCCTCCAGATGCGGGCACCACAAAACCACGCGAGAAGCTCAATCTCAACATCTGTCGGGGATGCTGAGATCCCTCGCCTACGAAGCAAGCCATCTCCGAAGGCGGGGATTACCCCGCAAGGAATCGGTGAACTCGCGTTTTTGCTAGGTTCCAAAGTCGGGAAATTGGTATGGAATTTGGCGTAAGGCAGTGCATCATCGGCTGCGCGGCTCTGATAATGATCTCGCCGTTGCAGGGATCATGGGCGGCAGAACAACCCTCAAGCTTTCAAGATAAACTTAGGAATGTTGACCTGTGTAATGGGGTCGATCGCAGTTCGCCTGAGCCTCAGATCAACGGTTGCACCGCGCTAATCGATGCCGGCAACCAGACCACTCGGTTATTGGCAATCGCTCACAATAATCGGGGCAATGCTTATTTCAAAAAAGGCGACTATGACCGCGCGATCAAAGATTATGACATGGCGATCGAGCTTCTTCCGAGCTATGCGAGGCCGCTTAACAATCGCGGCCTAGCTTATCAGAAGAAGGGTGACTACGACCGCGCGATCAAAGATTTCGATGAGACGATCAAGCTGAGCCCCAATTACGCTAGAGCTTTTGCCAACCGCGCCGACACCTATGAAAAAAAGAGTGACTATGAACGCGCGGCGCACGACTACGACGACGCGATTCGCCTTGAGCCAAATTTGAAAGCGGCATGGAGCGGGCGCTGTTGGACCCGTGCCGTCATAGGCCAATTGCAGGCGGCGTTGACAGACTGCAACAAGGCGCTTGACATCAAGGCGAATGATGCCGCGACGTACGACGCGCGCGACATCAAGGCGAATGATGCCGCGACGTACGACTCGCGCGGACTGATCTACCTAAAGATGGGTCTGTTCGATTCGGCTATCGAGGACTATAGCGCAGCGCTGCGTTTCGAACCTACACTGGCGAGCGCCCTTTACGGACGTGGAGTTGCCAGACTCAAAAAGGGCGATGCAGCTAGCGGCAACGCCGATGTGGTAGCGGCAAAGTCGATCAAAGCAACGATCGTCGATGAATTCGCCCGCTATGGCGTGCAGTTATAGCGGTCCAAATATAGCCGCGGACCAACGCAGGAATTACACGAATCCGATAGCGAGGATGGTTTCGGCCTATTGGCCGGCTACAAATTGAATTTGCATATCAGCGAAAAGGCAGACCTACTCAGAACTGACGCAAGTTTTCAGGGTTAACGTTGGCCTAACCTTTCGGCCACGCACATCGCACCTCGTACTTGCCCTGGTTGGACCAAAATCTGCCATTGCGTGAGTTCCGCCGCAGCTCGGCGTATCCGCATGCCCCCAACGGTCGAAGGACAACTCTCCTTTAGAATCCGTTTACCGCTGCGCCTAATAAGAACCGCGCCCACCGCGACCGTAAACTTCATCGCAAATGATTGAGCGCAAAACGTCTAGCAAATTTTCGGAAATGGGATCGGCAACGCCGACTTACATTCCGAATGCAGGGGCGTTCAATCATGTCTACCTTCGTCCATATTGCGCGAATCAGTCTTTTGGTCGCGGTCTTTTGCAGCGTCGCGTTCGCAGATACGCACCCGAGCCTATCGTTCTTGGCAGCCGAACCCCACGCCGCCAAGGCACCTGACGCTCAGCACATCCCTGCAAGTAAATCGGAGAAGCTTGCGCTGCCGGGGACTGGCTTGCTCTCGCGAAATTTGATGGATCGCGGTGAGGCCGCATTACTATCGCCCAAACCGATTGGAGCCAAGGCGCCTCGCATTCAACTCGCGTCTAAGAATGAAACGGAAACTCTTGTGCGGCCGCAGCTTGCCTCGCTTGCGCCAAACATGACGGATCATGGTGAAGGCGCGTTGCTATATCCGGAACCATTCAACCGGCCGGCAATGATCGCTCCGCCAGGAGAAACCCCGGCAAAGTGGAACGAGCTGCAATCCCGCATTCTTGCTGACGAGCAGACCCTCGCGACCTGTGGTTCTGTCAACAGCCCATGTCCCAAAGCTGCGCGTCATTTTTTGTCCATCGTTGCACTTGGTCGGCAGCGCCAGGGGCGCGCCCGGTTAGGTTGGGTCAATCGCGCGGTAAACCTCAGCATCAAGCCGATGAGCGATTGGGCCCAGTACGGTTATACCGATTTCTGGGCCGCGCCGCTTCAGACGCTTGCCAGGGGAGCCGGCGATTGTGAAGACTACGCAATCGTAAAATATCTCGCGCTCCGCCATTTGGGTATTGCCCCTAATGATCTGCGACTTTTGATCGTACGCGACAACATGCGCCAAGCCGTGCATGCAATAGTAGCGGTGCGTTACGAACAGGAATGGCTGATTTTGGATAATCGGACGATGGCGATGCTCAACGCCGAGCAATCTCGCCACTATTTTCCTATGTTCGTCATGGACTACCAGGGCGTGAGAGAGTTCTCAACTATTGCGGCTCGCCGCTGAGCGAGCGGGTGCGCCGGACCTGCGGCGAATTAAGCTGGCGATGCGCGAGCACGCACAGTTCAAACAACCCCCGGCTTCTTAAACGGCCTAACGCTGAGCCGCGTGCGGTGATCGGCGGTGCTGGCCGCTCCGCCGTCGGGCATGAGGCCGCGATGGTAGAGCTTCTGCCACTTCTCAACTTGCGCTTCGCTGCCCGGCTGCCGGAGATCGACGTTGAAACGATTGCGATTGGCCGTCCAGGTATCGTGCTGACGTTTCAACACAGGATTGTCCGACAGTAAACAAAGCTCGGGCTCGACTGATTCGATCTCGCCTCGGCGCACCGGCACGATGCGACAGAACGGCTCGCCCTTTTCGAAACGCACCGCCGTTTGTGGCCGTGTGAATTGCCAGTTCATGGTGAAGCTATACGGCGACCAATCGGTCTCGATCAGACCCGTTAGCGGAGCAATGGCATCCTTCGGTCGGTTGATAGGGCCCGACACCATCAGGTCGTAGCCCACCTCGGTGCGAAACAAGCACGGCACATGAAATGTCAACACGCCAAAGCCGAAATGACCGAGCGCGGGCGCAATCTCTCCTGCGTCAACAGTAACTGTCACCGCATTTAGCGCACGGCCGCCGTCCCAAACCGCGGTGAAGCCCGAGGGGCAAAGAATTTCCCAGCCATGAGCATTGGCAATGCTCAGCGGCAGACAGCGGTAGGCGAAGCGCTGATCAATCTTATCCATCCAATCGCGGTCGACTGGCGCGGGGCGGATCTCGATGGTGTGCCCGTCGATGACGTAGGCGGTAAGCTTCATGGTGCTTTCCACATAAATACGGCCAGTCTAGTTGAGTGCGAGGTGAAGTAGAACGGTCATAGGCGCGATTGCAAACAGTAGGACCAGTGTGGCCAAAGCCGCCTCGAGGTCGCTGTTCGTGCCAGCCTGCACGACCATTGGTTTGCAGCATAATTTAATTTCTCACGCTACGGCGTTTATTAGCGACCGGCTCGCATAGAGTGGCGGACCACCGCAGCACCACGATAATTCTATGTAACGTACGCCGGATGTTAGAATTCAATGCGCTTATCGAAGAATTACAACGGTAAAGCTATTGACCTGACGGCTTTTTGTACCAGCGGGATAGAGATTACTGCATTGGCATGATCTCATCTAGGCGGTGAGCCAACGACGCGAATGACCCAACTGCGATATGCGGCCGAACCGCAATCACTAATTGCGGACAAAGATTTGAGCGATCACAGCACGTTCATGCCTAGTGTTTCGAAGATTTATCGTACTAAATCTCTGTTGATTATGTGGAATATATTTTCGGTCCGGCAAGCAACACTTAGTTAATTTTTGCAAGGCATAGTTGCCAGGCAATTCTATAGGTCTGATCGACACCTCCTTATCAGTGCCGGTTTATGTCGCATCCTTCATTACTCGCGGAACTGGAAGTCGCGGTCAAAACCGGGACTCCAGAAAAACGAGTCGAGACACTTAGGCGCGTCACCAACCTGTTCCTAGACGAGTCAAACCGACTCAACGAGGAGCAAATTGGCGTGTTCGACGATGTCCTAGTCCATCTGATCCAAAGAATTGAGACCAAAGCCCTCGTCCAACTGAGCAACACTCTAGCGCCAGTCGACAACGCGCCGACTGGAGTGGTCCGACGTTTGTCGAATCATGACGAAATCGTAATCGCAGCGCCGGTACTGACTCAGTCAAGCCGTCTCTCCGAAAGCGATCTGGTCAGCATTGCCAAACGCAAGAGCCAAGGCCACATGTTGGCAATTTCGGGCCGCGCTTCGCTCTCGGAGGCCGTGACCGATGTGCTGGTCGAGCGGGGTAATGTGCAGGTGCACCATACGCTTGCGCGAAATGCCGGCGCGCGCTTTTCAGATTCTGGGTATGCAACTCTTGTGAAGAAATCTGGAAGCGATGAAACGCTCGCGGAAAAGCTCGGCTTGCGGCTTGACATCCCGTTGGAGCTGCTTCGACAGCTACTGGCGCGTGCGTCCGAATTCGTTCGCACCCGGATTCTCGCATCTGCACCGCCAGAGAATCAGGAGAAAATTAAGCAAGTCCTTGCGAGCATAATAAACGAAGTTGGCCGGGAGGCTACAGCTCCGCGCGACTTCGTAAAGGCCGATGGCCTGGTTTACGAAATTAACAGGCGCGGCAAGCTGAATGAGGCGGTACTTTTAGAATTCATAAAAGAAAGAAAGTACGAAGAAATGACCGCCACACTTGCACTATTTTGCGGAGCAAAGTCTGAACTTATTGAACGCCTACTGAAAAACGTGCGCCATGACGGACTCATCGTTGCCTGCAAGGCGGCTAAGCTCAGTTGGCCAACAGTCAGCCTCCTTTTGCAGTCCCGATTCGCTCATCACTCGATTTCAGAACCGCAGCTTCTCCAGGCCAAGGATTCCTTTCTTGGGCTGTCGCAAGCATCTGCGCAAAGATCGATGCGATTTATGCAGGTTCGAGCGAAAGTCAAAGCGTAGATTCAAGCGAAAAAATAAGATCGAAGTTCCAGCCGTCGCCTAGGCTGATTTGATTCAAGACAACATGTACCCTCGCCTACGATATGTCGGTCGATTTGGCATGAGCGCGTGCCTACTTATATCTTGTTGCTCGCAAGAGGTGCCAAAGTAAATCGACGGTCCAAGATAACACGGAGAACAGAAACCGAAATTGGTGTTCAATTCATCGTTAGATCATCAAAGCATAAAATATAGCGTTATGGTTGTGTCGGGATAGGCAATGTCTGCTGCTGGCACTTGGCAGACACGCCAACCGTTCCGATGAATATCCGCTATTGGGAGTTAAGCGAACATCGCGCGGGCATAGTGGAATATCCGCTTATGACCCATAGGCGACATGCGGCAGATTACTAACTGCGTTCCCGGTATATGTATTGAAAATGTTTCCAGCCGCCGCGCACCATCGTACAGCTAAACTCTCTTTGGAGTTTTCGGTCAAAGCACTTCCAATCTTCGCGCTCTCTCCCAACGGGAAACGATTTGTGCGGACTTTGAAACACGCCATCTATGTAGAGGTATTCATAACGTGAGCGATCAGGATGATCCGGACCAAAGCATGCCGTCAACAATAAGCATGCGGTAAAGCCAAATCGGCTTACGAAATATCGACCGTTCCTTCGCTGTCTTAGTTCCATTGGATTGTTCCGGACAGGCAAGAACGTTGGCAACCTCGAAGTTTTTTATGGATGCGATGGCGATGGTTACTTGTTATCCGATGGCAAAAAATGAACGCCGATATCCTTATCTTTGCGCCACATAACCGAGCACATACGCCGTGGACCGGACTTATTAGACAGAGTCAATAAAAAGCGATCTGGCACTTCGATTTCATCGGATAATACGACCTTCGCGCCGTCCAACGAGATGTTTGTGACTGCCCCGAAGCCGATCAGCTTATGTTCAATGGTCGTCAGTGCAGCCAGAACTCCAATTTTTCGCCGGGGATTGCGACGCCCAGTATGCGAAGCGGAGTTCGATTTTGCTTCAGCATTCGTTGGGGATTCCATTTTGCTCACCTTCAAAGCTTTCCTCGGCGCTGAATATCGTTATGTCGTCACCGATATTCAAAATTCGTCGCATGGTTATTGAGTCAAATCTCGGATTCACCCGACCAAAAAAACGTTTCTTTGCCTCGGTCCGATACCAATCCTGCGCTGCCTGCGGAGCAGTCGTATATTTTGGCTTCCACCGCGCATCAGCCTGACTGATCAATGCGCCTTGCCGACAACGCGGCAACGCACAGATTACGACTGATAGCTAACGGCATGCGGACCCCCTCGCTCGCGCGGCCGCGTGACACTAATTTGAAAACCAAAAAGGTGAATAGTTGGTAAATTTTCAGAAACGTTCGGTTCTGGCACTTTGCCGAAACAGGCGCCAGCCACCCGTTCAGTCTGAGGCGCAGCCGCGACGACTGTTAAACGTCAAAGGTCTCATTGAGGCGTGTGAGGAAAAGCAAGGCTATCCCCACTTCAAACCTAGCCTTATTTCCCAACCTCCACAAAACGCGGAAAGCGCGATTTATGTCCTCGGTATCAGATGTAAGCACAAACGATTCAGGAATTCTAGTGGGGCTGTCAACTTCTATACAAACACCGTCCATCGAACGATTTACGACAACGCCTTCGATCTTAGTACCGCTATCGAGGGCGATCTTTCCCGCCTTCGAATCCCCAATACGAGATTGTAATCGTCGCTCGAGCATGGATCGAACATCACCAAGGATCTGTGACTATTTACTACAAAAGACTACCTTCCACTGCGGCTGCTCGCGCAGACATGCGTTCATGTTTGATTTTTTGGCACAAAGTGCCGTTCGCTGCGAGGCACCATTTTGGTCGTCATTGGCCTTAAGAGCTGACAATTGTTGGCTTTGGCGCGGGATGGTCGGATCGCGACCGACCCGGAACGGACGGCTGGAGGCATGGCGATATTCACAAGCCCGTGGCTGTCAAGGCCGAGCGCGTCCGTTTATTTCTCGACTCTTTCTCGTTTCGCGTCCGGTTGCAGCCGCGCGTCTGGCGAGCCCTAGACAAACTCCAGCCCGACGGTGAACCCCTTGCGCCAAATCACCTTGCAGCGCCGCTTCAGCGACGCCTTATTATCCAGCAGCAACGTGAACTCATACGGTATGGCCGCGTTTGGTGCGCGCAGTCGCGCGCCCTTGATTGTCATATCGACCACCACGCATTCCAGCGGCCCTTCATGCGCACGCTCAACCCAAGCCGGGAACTGCAAGGGCTTTCGAGACGCATTCCGACGGTCTTGACTTGAGACAAACTGCGTCATGCCGAGATTGTACTCGCTAGGGTTGAAACAAAGGGTTTAGAGCTGTGGTTAATCAAAAGTTTCAAAACTCGGTCGAGCAGAACTTGCAGAGCTATTGATTACGAATTCTCCACTATTGGCATTTGCCGGACATTTCGACAGCCGCAATGAATGTCCGCTTACGGGTGTAAAGCGGATATCGCGCGGCCCTGCCGCAAGGTCCGCTGATAAACCGATGCTGACACTCGATGCGCACCACCGCCTGCTAGGTTCAGAAGGGCTACAATATTTGCGGTTGTCTCCAATAGGGACGCGGGTACTGGCCCGCGCATCGCATTGCGACACGTGAGCGGGTTAGCAACTAAGGTTAATTACGAGCCGCGGTTGTGCAAACGCCGCAGTAGGTTGTACATGATGCATATCATCACGAAGTCATATTTACCATCTGCCGCCCCGGTACTCTAGCCGGGGCGGTTTTTTGCCTGCTGAAGTCGGCCGGGCTGGCCGGCTGAATGCTAAAACATGCGGCGTTTTCGGACGCGCGTGAGCGAATATCCAACATGTTCGAGCAACCCGCGGCTGTATATTCCTGCGGCAAATCCAACTTGAACCGTCATCAGACTTGCGACCGCCCGCAGAACGGCAATGCTGCCTTCCACAAGAAACAGCTTACCGTGAGGGCCACTTGGCTTCCGTAAGCGCGATAAGTGCCCGTGCGTTCGGACAATAAGTTTCCCATACCGGGTTGTTAGGATCGCGCTTTAAATCCATCGCGCAGGCTTCCCGAAGGCCGCAACGCTTGCACTCGCGCATGATTTGGCCGAGCGTTTCGCCGTCGCTTTGCTTGACCGCATTGAAGTCCAGACCCAGCATAGCCATCCGGCAATCCAAAAGGTCGTCGTCTTCCGCAGGCTTTTCAGATGGGGGAGCATTGCGGCTTTGCATCAAATCCTCCTGCGTTCGTCTGCATAAGCACGCCGAATAGCCGCAATTGCGCATTGACCTGGATCAATTTTCAAAGGTTAGGACGATGCCCCTTAGCTGCCGCGCATTCGGCCGCAGCCATGGTGAAGAAAATGCGCTATTGCGCGCACGGGAGCGCAGGTAAAAAATTATAAAGGATCAATCCTGCGGTTCGATGGCCTCGGCTGTTATCCGATAGCCGATCTTGGCGATATCGGTTTCCGTGGGCGCCACATTCATGACGCCCGTGACCGCTACTGGATAGGCAAAATCGTCGAGGTGAATGCCCTTCTCAAGGACGATGAGGATCGCCTGGTTTCGCGGCGGCGGAAACTTAACGCATGCTCCGGAGAATGGAATAAGAAGCAGCCTCTTATACGGTTGCTCATCGTTGTTGAAAGGCAAGACGAAGCCCGTAATCTTCACGCGCTGACCGTTGTAGGCAGCAACCAGATCCGACCGCTGCGACACGCTCATGTTCGCCTGCTGTCTCATTTGTCCGTGCGGCAGGATCTTCGCCATCAGATTGTGCGACGCGGTTTGACGAAGTGATGTGGGAATTAGATTTTCCCACCGGATTTCAATTGGTTCCTCCGCCCGCGCCGGCGGCAATGAAATGAACCCAGCCGCGACGGCGATCGAGCACGCCAACAGGGAATTCCGCAACCAGGCTCGCATTTCGAAATTCCCTCCTGCCTCTTGCCCCGACCATTCTACAGCAATTTCGGATCGACTGTGGGCCTAAATCTCCTCCGGCACCATCTTGATTGCGCCGCACGGACATTCCTGCGCGCATATTCCACAGCCTTTGCAATAGTCGTAGTTGAATTGAAAACGCTTGCCGGGGCCGAGCTTGATCACGGCATTGTCCGGGCACACGCCGTAACAATTGTCGCATTCGAAGCAATTGCCGCAGGACAGGCACCGGCGCGCCTCGTAGAGCGCGTTGGTCTCGTCAAGCCCGCCCTGCACCTCCTCGAAAGTGCTTTGCCGGCGCACGAGTTCGAGCATCGGCTGCACCGTCTTGGGCGCGTCGGCGTAATACCAGCTATTGAGCTTGCTGATATCCGCAAGTTCATGTCTTTCCGCCGGCGCATAAGTGGCGCCGCGCAGCCAAGCGTCGATGTGACGCGCCGCCTTCTTGCCGTGACCGACCGCCACCGTGACGGTGCGCTCGGAGGGCACCATGTCGCCGCCGGCGAAGATGCCGGCGTGGCCGGTCATCATGTTGGCGTTGACCTGAACCACGCCGTCCTTGATTTCCAGTCCGGGGACGCCGTCGAGCAGCGATAGATCGACGTCCTGGCCGAGCGCCAGCACCAGCGAGTCGGCTGCAAGCGTCTCGAACTCGCCGGTCGGCTGCGGGAAGCCCTTCTCGTCGAGCTGCATCTTTTCGACGGTGAGCACGCCTTCGTCCATGCGCTTGATGGTCGAAAGCCATTTCATCATGATGCCTTCCTGCAGCGCTTCCTCGACTTCAAAATCGTGCGCCGGCATGCGCTCGCGCGTGCGGCGATAGACGATGATCGCCTCGGTCGCGCCCAGCCGCTTGGCGGTGCGGGCGGCGTCGAGCGCGGTGTTGCCGCCGCCGTAAACGACGACGCGCCGCCCCAGCAGCGGCTTGTCTTCGCCTTCCATCGATCGCAGCATGGAGACGGCGTCGAGAATTTTCGAAGCCGAACCGGCGGGGATATAGGCGCGCTTGCCGATATGAGCGCCGACCGCGAGGAAAGCCGCGTCGAAGCCACCAGCCTTCATACTTTCGTCAATGCGATCGACCTTGGTGTTGAGCTTGACGACGACGCCAAGGTCGATAATGCGGCTAATCTCGGCATCGAGCACGTCGCGCGGCAGACGGTATTTCGGAATCCCGAAGCGCATCATGCCGCCGGCAAACGGGCCGGCCTCGTGGATTTCCACCGCATGACCCATGCGCCGCAGGTGATAAGCCGCCGACAGGCCCGAAGGACCCGCGCCGACCACCAGCACGCGCTTGCCGCTTTCGGCTTGCGGCGGCTCGAATTGCCAGCCTTTGCGGATCGCGACGTCGCCGAGGAAACGCTCGACCGAATTGATGCCGACTGCTTCGTCGATCTGCGCCCGGTTGCAGGCGGTTTCGCAGGGGTGATAGCACACGCGGCCCATCACCGCCGGCAGCGGATTGTCGAGCGTCAGCGTGCGCCAGGCGGCTTCGTAATTGCCGGACTCGGCGTGATAGAGCCAGGCTTGAATATTCTCGCCGGCCGGGCAGGCGTTGTTGCAGGGCGGCAAGCGGTCGACATAGACCGGCCGCTCGGTGCGCCACGTTCCGGTCAGGTTGGCGAGGCTGGAGCCGACGTCGAGGGTGATCGCAAAGGGATGTTCCATTAGAGCATAATCCGTTTAGATTGAATCACCGCGCTTCCCTCACATTTTGCTTGCGCTTGATCTTTTCCGAAAACCGGCTCCCACTTTTCGGGATCATGCGCTAGGCGTCCCCCTCCTGATCGAGCAAATGATACTCGGCGATGTTGCGGTCGGCGATCGCCTGCACCAGTCCGATGCGCTTCTTGCTTTCTTCGCTGGCGAATAGATGGGCAAAGCGCCGCTGCGGCTTCAAGTAATCCTCGACCGGAACCCGACGGCGGATCTTCTGGCTGCCGGTGATAGCGCCATGCTCGGCTTCGAACAGCGGGAACAGCCCGCACTCGACCGCGAGCCGCGCCAGCCGGATCGTGTCGTGCGAGAGCGAGCCCCAGCCGAGCGGGCAAGGCACATGGATATGCAGATAGCGCGCGCCATGAATGCCCATGGCCTTGGTCACCTTGCGCTCGAGATCGTGCAGATCGGCGACCGTGGCGGTGGCGACATAGGGGATGCCGTGGGCTACGGCGATCTTCGGCACGCTCTTGCCGGTGCCGAAAACATTGCCCGGCTCCGGTCCCATGGCCGGCGTGGTCGCGGTACGCGCTGCCGGCGGCGTCGCCGAGGAGCGCTGCACGCCCGTGTTCATGTAGGCTTCGTTGTCGTAGCAGATATAGAGCACGTCATCGTTGCGCTCGAACATGCCCGACAGGCAGCCGAAGCCGATGTCGGTGGTGCCGCCGTCGCCGCCCTGCGCGATCGCGCGCACGTCGGTCCGGCCTTTCACACGCATGGCGGCGGCAACGCCGGTCGCAACCGCGGCGGCGTTGCCGAACAGTGAATGCAGCCATGGCGTCTGCCACGACGTTTCCGGATAAGGCGTAGTGAACACTTCCAGGCAACCGGTGGCGTTCACGGCGATCAAATTGTTGTCGGTCGCCCGCATCGCGGCGTCGATGGCGAAGCGCGCGCCCAATGCCTCGCCGCAACCTTGGCAGGCGCGGTGGCCGCAGGTGAGCGCATTGGAGCGGTCGGTCGAGGCCTGTACCGCGCGTTGCTGCTCCGAAACGAGGCGGTTGCCGACGGTGAACGTGCCCTTCTGATAGAAGTGCAGCTTCTGCGTCGCGTCCATCGTTATCGTGCGATCGTTCACCGGGTTCTCCCTTATTCGGCGGCTCTTTCGGCGGCTTGGCTGAGACGCCGCAGCAGGTTTTCGGCGGTCGGGCCCGAACGCCGCACCTTGCGCACGTAGTGCAGTTCCTTAGCCACGATCTCCTCATTGAGATCGAGGAAATGCGAGCCCTCCCACGGCTGCACGAAGGCGCGGCGCAGCACGCGATGCAGGGACGCGCTGGTGATCGGTCGCCCGCCGAGCCCGGCGATGACCGAATGCACCTGCGGAGCGCCCGCTACGTTGCGCAAGGCCAGATCGACATTGTTGGCGAGCGGGCCACCCATGCCGACCGCCAGGCTCTTCTCGATCACGACAACGTTACGCGCCCGAACCAGCGTTTCGCGCAGCGCCGCGATCGGGAACGGGCGGAATGAGACCAGCGTGACAAGCCCGACCGACAGACCGTCGGCGCGCATCGCATCGATCGTATCCTTGATGGTGCCGTTCACCGATCCCATGGCGACGACGATCAATTCGGCATCCTCGGCACGATAGGTGCGCAGCAGCCCGCCGCTGTCGCGTCCGAACTGCTTCTTGAACTCGGCGGCAAATTCGGGAATCAGCCGCAGCGCCAGGGTCTGCTTGTAATGTTGCAGATAGCGCACCTCGGTGAAGGCGTCCGGTCCGACCATCGCTCCGATCGAGATCGGGGCCTGCGGATCGAGCACCTGCACCGGTTCGTAGGGCGGAAGATAGGCGTCGACGTCGGCTTGCTCGGGAATGTCGACCTGCTCGACCGCGTGCGTGAGGATGAAGCCGTCGACGCAGACCATCACCGGCATCGACAATTCCTCGGCCAGGCGGAAGGCCTGGATATGCAGGTCGGCGGCCTCCTGGTTCGTTTCCGCGAACAGCTGCATCCATCCGGAATCGCACATGGCCATGGCGTCGGAATGGTCGTTCCAGATGTTGATCGGCGCGCCGATTGCCCGGTTGCCGAGCGTCATCACGATCGGCAGGCCGAGACCGGAGGCGTTGTAGACAGCTTCCGCCATGAACAGCAGGCCCTGGCTTGCGGTGGCGGTATAGGCACGTGCGCCGGCAGCGGACGCGCCGATCGCGACCGACAGCGCGGCAAATTCGGATTCGACGTTGATGAACTCGCACTTGGCGATTTCGCCGGTGCGCACCATTTCGCCGAGGCCCTCGACGATGTGGGTCTGCGGCGTGATCGGGTAGGCGCAGATCACCTCGGGCCGGCAAAGCCCGATGGTCTCGGCCATCGCCCGCGAGCCTTCGATTTGTTTGAGCATCGGCGATAATCCTTCAAGCGGCCGCCGGCGCGTTGGCGACAGCGTCATAGGCCGCGGTGGCAGCGGCGATATTCGCCCGCGCGATTTTTTCGCTGAATGCTTCGCTGATCGCAGCGGCCACCGATTTCAATTGCACGATGCCGGTGAGATGGGCGAAAGCGCCGAGCAACGCGGCATTGGGAAGCGGGCGCCCAACATGCTTGAGCGCGAGCTCGGACGCCGGCACCGTGAGGACATGCCCCTTCGGCAGCTGACCGGCGATCGCGTCGAGATGGAGCTCGGCGAGGCTGCGGTTGCTGTTGACGAGCAGATAGCCGGTCGGCTTCAAGCCTTGGCAGACGTCGATCGCCTTGAACAATGTCGGGTCCTGCACGATCAAGGCGTCAGGTTCCAGGATTGGCTCGCGCAGCCTAATTTCCTTGTCATCGATGCGGCAGAACGAAACCACCGGCGCGCCCATGCGCTCGGAGCCGAAGCTCGGAAAAGCCTGGGCGTGCTTGCCCTCAAGATAGGCGGCGACCGACAGAACTTCCGCGGCGGTGACCACGCCCTGCCCGCCACGACCGTGGATGCGTACTTGGAACATAACTATCCCTGTTTGGAATTGCCTTTGCATAAGCGGCTAGCATTGGTCACGCGCCGATTTTATTTGCAAAATCAACTTAAAATAACGAGCGAATTCCACCTTGAGATAGATCAATTGCCGAAATCCGAAGCGGGAACAATCAAATGGAGGCAGGCGAAACCGCGCGCACCGCGTTATCAGCGCGCCCTCAATATTGCTCGCGTGGGGCTGGCGATGAAATTGTCATCGCATGGGACCGACAGTCTTGCCGCGGACCGCGCTTGCCGGACGCCGGAAACCGCATGGGCTGGCTGACGACGCAGTGCACTCGGTCCCCTGCTCTGCTCGAATTCCCTGATAACAGGGAATTTAACAGGGAATTTTGCAAAAAAGCGGCCTTTGCCACGCCGGAGACTCTAAATAGTAGAGCCACCGTGGGGCGTTAGATGCAAATTCCCTACTCAACAGAACAGGGAATTATTTTTGCGGAACAGGGAATGCTGTCGCAAGAACAGTCGACACATTTTCGCTTTTTGACGATCCTACGAACCTGCGTGCTAATGCCTCGGCTGCCCCCAATCTTGGCAAGGGGAGACGCCAGGGGATCGCGACCAAGTTTTGATCTAATTTCAGCTTCCATCTCCCTCGTCATAAGACGGCGCTGTCTTTTGCTGAGCTTTTGATAAGATCGTTTTGCTTTGTCCATCCAGCAGCCTCCTTCTCTACTAGGGCGTGGACTCATAAACGGACAGCCAGACGCCGATGTGGGTGTGCCGCCCAATGTCCGTTTTTTGGAGTAACAGCGGACAACGCCGGATTTTGGCTGGGTACGGTTAGTCCGCTTTTGACCCAAAGCGGACATTAGCTGTGCACTGCGGCAATGGTTTTGATGCCGGTTTCGGTCTCTATCAAGGTACTCATTTAAACCGATATACTGCTGTCTCCTGAGCTTGGGGACGAACATGCAACGGCGCGAGTTCATCACACTTCTCGGCGGCGCTGCAGTCGTGTGGCCGCTCGCGATACGGGCGCAGCAATCTGAGCGGATGCGGCGTATCGGTGTGCTGCTGAATAGCGTCGAGGGCGACTCGGATTCCTTGGCCAACCTCGCGGTGTTCCTCAAAGCGTTCAAGCAACTGGGCTGGACCGATGGCAAAAACGTGCGGATCGAGACCCGTTGGGGCGGCGGGCGTGCCAGTGGCATTAGCAAAGAGGCGGCCAGTTTAGTGGCGCTCGCGCCTGACGTCATCTTCGCAACTGGTACGGCAGCCATGAGACCGTTCTTGCAGGCGACACGCACGATACCGATAGTGTTCGTGCAAGTCGCCGACCCGGTCGGCGCCGGCTTCGTCGATAGTCTGGCGCGGCCGGGCGGTAATGCCACCGGCTTTATTCAGTTCGAATACAGTTTGAGTGGAAAATGGTTGGAACTTCTGAAGCAGATCGCCCCCAGTGTGACGCGAGCAGCTGTCTTGCGAGATTCCGCCATAACCTCTGGGATCGGACAATTCGCAGTTATTCAGTCCGTCGCTCCCTCGCTTGGGATGGACGTGACGGCGATCAACTTGCGCGATGCCGCCGGGATCGAGCGCGCGGTCACCGCGTTCGCGCGCACCGGCAACGGCGGTTTGATCTTGACGGCCAGTGCGTTGTCCGTGTTTCATAAAGATCTGATCATCGGGCTTGCGGCCCATTACAAACTGCCCGCGGTCTATTACCGACGCTACTACGCCACCAGCGGCGGCTTGGTCTCCTATGGGTATGATCTAGTCGAGCAATATCGGCGGGCGGCGGGCTACGTTGACCGCATCCTAAAGGGTGAGAACCCGGCCGACCTGCCGGTGCAGGCTCCAACCAAGTATGGGCTTGTCATCAATCTAAAGACTGCCAAGGCACTCGGCCTCACCGTGCCGCCAACGCTGCTTACTCGTGCCGATGAGGTAATCGAATAGAGATGCTATTTGCTGCGGTGCAATTGTCGCTAATGGCACTTAACGGATAAACCAACCGCCCCCGAGTTTGTCTGCTATTGGATCAACAGCGAACAAAGCCGAATTTTGACCGGGAATCGTTTGTCGGCTTTTGCTCCGTCGCGACGATTGCTGTGCAGCAGTAAGATATCGGCGGCCGGGCGAAAGCAGTCGCATCGCGGACATCGACAATTGGCGCTCCTGACCGCGAAGCGGCGAGTTGTGTGATTGGCGGCTGGTGGCCATAGAGAGTTTCTCTGTTAAGATTACGCTTTAACTGATATTTAATTATAGGCTGGTGGGCACGAAAGGCTCGCCTTAGTGTGCGTTGGGACGCTAGCTCTCCAACCTGCGAATTGGTGGGTATGCCATGATGTGTAATAAAATTTCTGCGGCGTTGATCATTTCTTGCAGTGTCGCGCTTACCCTTGCCTCGAATGAAACATTCGGTGCGTCGCCGGCAGCGCACGGCGGAAAGTCTGCTTCGACGCATTCGACTTTTTACCCATCAGCCGCCCGATCGCGGCACCAACATGGGGGACGCCATACGGGCGCTCTCTGGCCGGCAGCCGGGGGTTACTACTACGGACCAGCGAATGGCAAACCTGAAGTAGTTGTCACGGAACCAAAATCAGGCGATGTCCATTACACCTGTACACTTGATATTCCTTGGGATTGGGTACATCGATGCCCGAGTCCTCCTGAACCACCTCCTGCACCCGTTGTCATAACGCCATCTGTGCCGGGTTGCCCCGCGCAGCGCGTAACGGTTCCTAGCGGTAACGGCAAAGAGCAAACCGTAACCATCTTTCGTTGCTAAGAGGAAATGGGCCATTCACTTGTTATTCGACTACGCCTCGACTTTGACTACAACATTCCGTGTGGCTACCACCCTATTCCCTGCCTCACACCCACTCTTCCCCGCAGGCCTGGGCACATTTGATCTGCTCGGCTGCCGTCGGAAGCGGAAGGCTAAGCCCACAGCCTGATCAAACTTGCTAATCGAATTTCAACGAGACCGCCGCGGGGCGGTCTTTCTTTTTGAGCACAAGAATGTCGCCTTTTGGCACTTAGCGGACAACCCAGTTGCGCCCCCGTTTGTCGGCTTTTGGACAAAAGCGGACATTGCCGGAACTATATCGGTAGCGCCGGCAGTAATTCGGGCAGCGGAATGCTGATTCACAATAAACCAGACGGAAATTTGCGAGCTGAAAAATTATAACACAATCAATTAGCTGTGCTGGCTGGCGACGCAGTGCACTCCGCCCCCTGCTCTGCTCGAATTCCCTGATAACAGGGAATTTAACAGGGAATTTTGCAAAAAAGTGGCCTTTGCCGTGCCGGAACCCCCAAATAGTAGAGCCACTGCAGGGCGTTGGACGCAAATTCCCTACTCAACGGAGCAGGGAATTGGGTTTATGAAACAGGGATTTTTATGGGCGTAACGCAAAACCATCGTCGGATAAGGTTTTCGGTACAGACAAGGATGACCAAGAGCAGCCATAGCAGCGGAATTATCGCCTCAGCTTAGGCGATTCCCTCACCTCAGAAACGCGGACGAGGTTTTTGGTACACACAGGTAATAGCGGACATTCGATTGCATCACGAAAAAGCCCGACGCGTTGCAAAGTGAAGCCTCAAAATGTTCACAAGAGGCAGATTGCCTTCGGAGCAAATCTTTGGAGGAGACCACTATGCAAGATTTCTCCGATTCCTATGAAGGCGAGCGGTTCGAGAGGTGGCTCGTTACCTTCCAGGAGCAGCTCGAACATTGGGTGCACGAAGCCCGTTCAAAGCGAGCGCAAGAGATGATTGACTTTTTCAACGATGGACGACTAACCATTGCGCCCAACGACACGGCAGACGAGAAAGTCACAGCTGATTGATGCGTGGCATGACGCAAGTAAAAACATTTCTGCTTGCGACGATATTGCTGGTGCTTGCAAGCGTTTCAGGCGCGTATGCTCAGGGCACGCGCGATAACACCTACGGGAGCGGCGCAGGGACTACAAGACATGGCGTTAAGACCGGCAAAGGTCCCTTATCACAATCAATCCCTCCCGCGGTTAGTACGACTAATCCTCAGAATAATCCGAATCCCCAGGCTCCTCTACGTCCACAAAATATGCCGGGCCCTGCGCTAACTAATCCGCCACAGCAACCATTCGGCACGGGCGATAAGAAATAATATTAGCGGGGTCCGTTTCTGACTGCGGCGCTTACGCAGTTAAACCAATGATGGGCGCCCCGACGCGTTGCCTCCACAGCGCGCCGGGACTTGAACCAAACTGCCAGTTGGGGGGCGGGCGGTTCGGTCCCATGCTCTTTTAGCAACAATCACGCGGGAGCTCTGCAACCATAACCGTATCGATTAAAATTTACGTTAATTCAAGCTCACGCCTCAAGTCTCACATGGCGCGCATTATAATAGTTGCACTCGTTAACAGTTCGCGCACACGCAATGAGCCTTATTCTGAAACGGACTGCTGTTTTTTTCTTGTCAGTGTTGTTGTGGGCATTTCTCGCGGCGACGGTGTGGTCCATGACTAGTTCCAAGCACCATGGCAATAAGTCCTTATCGAAGCAGCCGGCTATTCCGGGCTTCTCGCAAAATAACCCTGGCGGCGGATAGTCTTTTCCTTATGAGGAGAAGAAAACTCATGTCGAAATTCGTCGCGTTCCTAGAAGCAGATGGCATGGCAATCAAGTACGCGTTGGCCGCCGCAATTGTTTTGGCGGGCCCCGGGAAGAGGCTGCGTTCAGGTTGTCGACGCTTGCGGCAGGATAGTCACTCGCTGCTATTAACTGTCGGTCGGCCGAACCCGGTTTTGCTGCGCTACATGAGTCCGTTTATGGCCGGTTCTGTTGAACAAGTCGGGCAGTAGATCGAAGTGGATCGAGCAGTTGAACTGGCGGCGCAGTCAAGTGCTGGGCGGGGCTGCTTTTATGCTGGTTGCAGGGGCTCACAACCACCTTTACCGAACACGGACAGAATGGAGGGATCATCGCGACTGAGGCACCGCACCAGATATGGCATTCGGGAAAACCGCATAGAGGTTCGATCCTCCCTCTCCGCCAAATGTTATTGAGATTATTATTGTTTTCGGTGTTTTGTTGCTTTAACCCCCGGTTCAACCCCGTATTGCCCGACAGGTGCAAACGCGGCAGAGGCATCCAAGCCGCTTGGGCGCTTGGGGTGTTCTACCCCGGCCCTTAGAACCCGCCCTGCAAGGCCTGCAAGCCGCGCCACCTGTGCCGCCTTCGAAGGGCATCCCGGTTGCGTTGCCCTTTCAATTCGACGGCTCGCTGTGCATGTCCGCTTCTCTAATAGGCCGGTCAGCGTCAAGCGCTTTCAGACCATCCACCGTCACAGTGTCGATGTCGCTCGCGGGCTCGCGCTTCTCTTCGGAATCGTGTCCGTCGTCAGATAAATTGAGACAGATGGCGGTGTGAACGTCAGGATTGACCGGCTCATCTGATTTTAGTTTAGGCGGCTTTCTTTTGGTGCTGCAAGCGTCGGTTTTGGATTGTGTTGCGTT
>Ga0307428_1000578_pt1 | contig 22224 bp, 22 predicted proteins | sample SalMarWE160240MG_FD_202161 | JGI IMG/M metagenome (GOLD analysis project Ga0307428, IMG submission 202161) | Salt marsh sediment microbial communities from the Plum Island Ecosystem LTER, Massachusetts, United States - WE1603-240 | ecosystem: Environmental > Aquatic > Marine > Intertidal zone >...
GTATTTTCTATAGAGGGGGGCTTGCATACTAAGTATTGCTATAATAGCAATACTTAACAAAGGGAGGAGTAAAGAAGTAATTAAAAATGATTGGCATATTATACCAACAACAAGCCCAAGCGTTAGCGGAAAAAATGGAGATGTATTTACTATATAAAAATGCTGAGAAATAAAATTCATTAAATGATTTAAAGAAAGATTAAACTATAGTATTAACTTAACATATTTTAGGATATTTTTTAACCGATGATTAGCGAAAAAGAGATGCTAGTCTAGGGATAAGTTAAAAGGTTAGTTATTTCTTTTTTATCAAATTTCAATAATTCTTCAGGATCATTAATGGATTTAAGCATAATTTGAAGACGCTCGATAGTATTTTGTAATTGTGCTATCTGGGCGTAATTTTGTTCAGTAAGAGAAGCTGAAAGTTCCTGAGCAAGCTGTGCGTTTAATTCAATAATTTCAATTTTTACTTTGTCTAGTTCTTGGTCAACCTCTCCTGCTAAAAGGCGTGTTGTTAACTTTTCTTCTAGTGGTATTAATTCATTTCGTTTGAACTGGTTTAACTCATTTTGTGTTGCTCTAGTTTGTTGGACGATTTTTGTTCCTGTTTGTTGTATCTCTCGAATGGTATTTTTTATACTATTCTCTACTTCTTGCTCTAACCGTTGTACTTCCTTAATAAGTTGCCTAACCCTATTATTTGTAGTTATTTGCGCATATAACCTATCAAGTTCTTTATACAGTTCAACAGCTTGGCCGTATATTTTATAACTTATTTTATTTTGCTTTTCTTTTAATGCTTTTTTTTGAATTTCAAGTGATTCTATACCATACTTTCTTTTTATTAATTGCATTTCTTGTTTTTTTTCTTCTATATTTTTTATTATTTTTTGAGCGGCAGCGGTGGTTCCTTTTATGCTTTCTATTTTTTTTTGAAGTTGATCTATTGTTTGTTGCGCAAGAATAATTGCTTGGCATCCTTGGCGCTCTGCACTGTTACTTAAAGCAAAGCATTGCAATAAGCCAGCTCCTTTTTGGGGAGTTATACAATTAATGGAAGTATAGACAAAGAGGTAAAGTAGATTGAAAATTAGTAACAAATTATTCATTTTTTTCATAATAGTCTTTTAATTTTTCCTTAAAAGATTATTTTTTTTTCAATTTATATCATAATAAATTTCTAATTGAAATTGCAATACTTTGAAATTATTTTTCTATAATTCAATTATTTGCTAAAATAATCTTTGATTTATTTCTTAAATAAATATAAAATTAGAATAATAACTTTACAAAAAGGGAGAGAAAATGAAAAATTATAAAGTTAGCGGGGTATTGTTATTATTTTTTATCAGTTGGAAAATACAAGGAATAGCGCAGAAGGATTTTATGAATAAAAAAACAATATTATTGCCAAATCAATCAACAGAAGAATCGGTGCAAAAGAAGATATTGGATAATGGAATGACTATTTTAGTAAAAGAAGTACATACTATTCCTAAAGTTTCTTTGCAGATTTGGTATAATGTTGGTTCAAAAGATGAGAAGAATGGTGAAAAAGGGATTGCACATCTTATTGAGCATATGATTTTTAAAGGGACTCAAAAATTATCTGAATCTGATATTAATATGCTTACTCACAAGCTTTCAGGTTATTGCAATGCTTTTACGTCTTATGATTATACAGGGTATCTTTTTAACTTTCCCACCCACCACTGGAAAGAAATATTACCAGTTATTGCTGATTGTATGGTTAATTGCTCATTCAAAGATGATATGCTTAGTTCTGAAATGAAAGCAGTTATTCAAGAATTAAAAATGTATAAAGATAGCTATCAACGATCCCTTGTACAAGAACTTATTAGTACCATTTTTACTGAACATCCTTATCACTACCCTATTATTGGTTACAAGCAAGATTTGTGGAACGTTTCCAGCGATGATTTGCGGGCTTTTTATAAGGCGCATTACTTACCTAATAATGCAACATTAGTTATAGTTGGGGATATTAAAGCAGCCGAGGCTTTTAAATTAGCAGATCAGTTTTTTGGTTCTATTCCAGCAAATTTAAATTATAAAAAAAATTCTTATCATTTTACTCAAGATGTTGCAGCTAAAACAATAACAATGTACCGGGACGTCAAACAACCCATTGTTACTTACAGTTTTGTTGCACCAGGAGCGAAAGAAAAAAAAGATCATTTGCTGCAGATTATTCAATGGATTATTGGGAAAGGAAAAGGTTCTCGTCTTTATAAAAAATTAGTTAATGAACAAAAATTAGCGACATCCATAGAAGCAGGGTTTTGGGACTTATTTGATCATTCTATGTTGTTTATTTTTTGCGAGCCTAAAGATGAAGAAAGTATTATTGCTCTTGAACAATCTCTTGTTGAAGAAATCAATAATCTGATAAAAAATGGCATTACTGACCAAGAAATGAGTAGGGCAATTAAGCAAGCACAAATGTCTTTGTATGCTTTGTTAGAAGATACTGAAGAGCAAGCAAGTCAGATTGCTTGTTGCTATTTAGCTACGGGTGATGAAAATTATGCCTTTAATTATTTAAAACATCCATTTGATGAGTTTAAGAGCGAAGTTGAGGATTTAATTAAAAACTATTTGCGTCCAACGGTGATGCATAAGGGGTTGGTTCTTTCTATGCCAGAACAAGAAAGGCCTCAATGGATTAAATTACAACAAAAATCTGATGAAGAAGATAAAACTATTCTGTCAGCCCGTCAACGTAGCTCTGTTGTAGAGCCACCATCTTACGCGCATAATATACCAATTAAAGAGGCAACTAAGTTTACTTTTCCAAAGGCAAAAGAATTACGCTTGTCTAATGGTCTAAAGGTTTTATATCAGCATAATAATACTACGCCAAAAGTTAATCTTGTATTAGAATTTAAAGCTCGCCATTATTATGATCCCGATAACAAACAAGGTCTTTGTAATTTTGTTAGTAAAATGCTTTCAGAGGGAACAAAAAATTATACAGCACAGCAGTTGGCAGATGTTATTGAATCTCGTGGTATGAGATTAAATTGTTATCCTGGTGGAATAGCAATGAGTATGCTTAATGATGATCTTTTATTTGGATTAGAAATTTTAGAAGAGATTTTAAATAAAGCAATATTTAAGCAACAAGAAATAGAAAAAAATCGGTATCAAATTTTAGCTGATATTAAATATTTTTGGGATGAGCCACGTTATTTTGGAACTCAATTAGTTAAAGAGCAAATTTATAAAGGTCACCCATATAGTAAAAGTTACCTTGGAACAAAAGAATCTGTTTCCAGTATTACGCAAGATGATTTAAAAAATTTTTACCAGCAATATATAAGTCCTCATGGAGCAAAGCTTGCGATTGTTGGTAATATTGAAAATTACAATCTCCCACACATTACTGAACAAATATTAGGTAAATGGCAGAGAAGTACAATAAATAATATAGAATTTCCTTCTCTTTCTCCATTAAAATCCCAAGAAGTTAATTATCATGTCAATAGAGATCAAGTTGTACTCACTTTAGCAAAGCTTTCAATTGAAAGAAAACATCCTGACTATGATAAATTGCTGATTTTTGATCAAATTTTTGGTGGGGGTGCACTCAATTCAATGAATTCTCGTCTTTTTCAATTAAGGGAAGAAACTGGACTATTTTATACAATAACCGGTTCGTTGCTTATTGGTTCAAATGAGCAACCAGGAACATTTCAAGTTCGGACAATTGTTTCTCTTGATCGTTTACAAGAAGCAGAAAATGCAATTAAAAAAGTTATTGCTTCTGCTGCTAATAAAATTAGCCCAGAAGAGTTTGAGCAAGCAAAACGTGCAATTCTTGCTTCACTAGTAGATAATTTTTCCTCTAATAATAGTATTGCACAGACATTGCTATATCTTGATCGATTTGATTTACCAATTGATTATTTTGACAACCGTATTGTTAAGCTGAACGCTATTTCTCTTGAAGATATGCAAAAAGCAGTTAAGAATATTTTAAAAAATGATGATTTATTAACATTCCGAATTGGAAGAATATAAATTTCGTTATTATTTTGCTTTTTTATAGAGAATTTTTGTTTTTTTTGTTTCCTTACTGTGCTCAACAAGAGGACTAGGGTAATTAATAGTAGGTTTTTTTTGCTTAAACCAGCTATGAATTATCTTATTTTCAGTTTTTTGTAACTCAGGAATCCACTTTTTTATATAAATACAGTCAGGGTCAAATTTTTTTTGCTGAAGCCATGGGTTAAAAATACGGAAGTATGGCTGAGCATCACAGCCCGTGGATGCTGACCATTGCCAGTTTCCATTGTTTACTGCAGGGTCATAATCAAGCAATTGTTGTGCAAAATATTTTTCTCCCCATAGCCAATTAATATGTAGATCTTTTACCAAAAATGATGCAACAATCATTCGTGTTCGATTATGCATAAAGCCAGTCTCATTTAACTGTCTCATTCCAGCATCAACAAATGGAAAACCAGTATTGCCACTGCACCAAGCATTAAAAAATTTTTTATTCTTACTCCAGGATAATTTTTTATAACGTTCATGATATGGTTGGCCAAAAACAAAAGGTGAATGATAAGCAACATAGGTAAAAAAATCTCGCCAATAAAGTTGTTTTAATAGTGGATGCTTTTTTCCTAATTTTTTTTGTATGGCTTTGTATGTTTCACGAATTGATAAAGTACCAAATTTAAGATGCCCGGATAAATTGGTTGTTGCTATAGAGGGGAAATTCCTTTCTTTTGCATAGTTTTTAAACTGTTTCAAATTTTTTAGAATTTTTAAACCATTATCTCTTCCGCCATGAATATGTATTCTTTTATTACTGCGAACCAGTATTTTTTTTGAAACAAATGGTAAGGTTTTTGATTGTGAAATAGGCTTTTTATAGGATGACAAACTTGACTTATTAATGGGATTTTCAACGGGGATTTTTATGGCTTTTTTATAAAATGGAGTAAAAATAGAATAAGGAGTGTTATTATTTGTCATTATAAGATTGGGTTGGTTTAAAAGGAGATCATGATAAGGCAAAAAGTCAATCTTTTGAGTATGGCATATTTTTTCTATTGCTTTGTCTCTTTTTAGACTAAATGGTGTGTAGTCTTTGTTTAAAAAAAGTGCATTTATTTTTTCTTTTTTAATAAGTTGTTCAATAACTTGCTCTGCAATACCGTAAAAACAATAAAGTTTTCCTCTCTTTTTTCTTACTTTTTTTTCAAGATCTTGTAAGGATTCAACCATAAACTGTATGGCGTTCATACTGCGAAATTTATTTTTTTTGGTAACTTGTCTTGGGTCAAAGATAAAACAAAGAATTATTACTTTTGATAGTTTATTGGCATGTAAAAGCCCTACATTATCGTATAAACGCAAATCACGTCTAAAAATAAATAAGCTTTTTTTATATATTTTTTTCATCGCATTTTTTGTAAATATTCTGCTGAACGTACTAATTGCTGCCGTTCTATTTCATTAAGTGGTACTGGTAAAATTTGTTCAATTCCTTCCGCCCCTAAAGTAGCTGGCATGCTCAGGCAAATATTAAACGAAGAAATGTAGCAAGAAAGCGGTATAACAAGCTTTTGATTAAGAATAATTGTTTGGCATATGGTAGCAATACATGCTGCAATGCCATAATAAGTTGCACCTTTACAGCTGATAATTTCATATGCTTTTTTACGAGTTTCTTCTGCTATTTGATTGAGTACCTTTGTATTAATTTGTGGAAAATTAAGTATTGGTATACCAGCAATATTAGCGGTTGACCAGACAGGGAATTGTGTATCTCCATGTTCACCAAGGATATAAGCATCAATTGATTGTATGGCAATATTCAATTTTTTTGAAAGGATACCACAAAGACGTTGTGTATCTAAGAATGTGCCAGAACCAAAAACTTGGTTACGTGGGAGCCCAGAAAATTTCTGTGCATCGAGTGTTAATATGTCCACCGGGTTGGTTACTATGATAATGATTGCATGACGATTAATTGGCCGTATTTGTTCTATAATTGCTGCTATAATGGATTGATTAGTTTTAATAAGTTCGGTACGTGGTTGGTTTGGTTTTTGTCTTGCACCGGCAGCAATAATAATAATATCTGCTTGTGCAGCATCTTGAGCATTTCCGTTTTTTATTTTTGCAGTGCTCCAAAATAATGCGTCGGATAAGTCAAGTATCTCTCCTTTGCATCGCTTTTCATCGATATCAACAAGAATAATTTCGGCAACTACATTTCTTAATATTAATGCATATGCAATTGAGGATCCAACGGCTCCTGCGCCAATAATTGCAATTTTCTTATTCACTAACTTACCATTTTTTATTTCTCTTTATATGAAAATATTACTTAAGAATATATACTCAAAGCACGAAATAATATTTAACAATTTGCATTCATAACTTTATTATTGTTTATATAATAAATTCATCAAAATAAAAAGCACAAGAAAATGAAATTATCAAAAAATAAAATTAATTTATTTCAAAATTTTATTTGGGATTTTTACCAAAAAAGTGGGCGTTTTTTTGTATGGCGTAATGTTGCTGATCCTTATAAAATAGTTGTCTCGGAAATTATGTTGCAACAAACGCAGACATATAGAGTGGAACAAAAATATGAACAGTTTGTTGCTGAGCTCTCTACTTTTGAGCATTTGGCTGATGCACCATTGCGAACAGTTCTCAGTTTGTGGCAAGGTCTTGGATATAATAGAAGAGCATTGTATTTGCAGCAAATTGCAAAAAAAGTAATTAATGAATATGATGGGCAGGTCCCTAATAATCTTGCAATTTTGGAAACATTTCCTGGCATTGGCAAAGCAACGGCAGCATCAATTTGTGCTTTTGCATTTAATAGACCAACGGTGTTTATAGAAACAAATATTAGAACAGTATTTATTCACTCTTTCTTCTCTCAGCAAGCTAGCATAGCAGATAAAAGTATTTTGCCTTTAATTGAGCAAACCTTAGATAAGTTAAAGCCTCGGGAGTGGTATTATGCATTGATGGACTACGGGGTGCTATTAAAAAAGAGTTATCCCCATATTGCAAAAAAAAGCGCCCATTATAGTAAGCAAAGTAAATTTGAAGGGTCAAACCGTCAAATAAGGGGCTTGATTATAAAAATTTTAACAGAAAAAGGCAAAGCTTCCTGGGGGACATTAGCTTCCATAATAAAATCTAAGCAAGATCAAACTGGAAATATTTTACAGCAATTGTGTGATGAAGGACTTATTAAAAAGAATAGTAGCGAAGAATTCTGTATTAAGTAAATAAAAAATTCAATTAGAAATGTTGTTGAAAAATAATATTTCCATGTTATCCTATCATTATAGCTAAATCAAATGGAGGAAAATGTGAAAAATCGCTATAGTATTTTATTTTTCTTAAATTTAACATCTTTACTTTTTATTCAATCTGTATTTTGTGATAATTTTCGAAATGAAATAGGCAATTTGAAAAAAGGAATCGTACCCTCGGTATCTCCTATTTTGGGAGGAATTTTTCCTGCTGGCTACGTTGTTTCTTCTATTTCATCCGAAAAAAATTTATCAGCAGATTCCGTGAAGTATGGAGCAATAGGGGCGAGTTTTGCTGGGTCAATTGTTAGTTACTTTCTTTATAATAGAACCCCAATTAGAATAAAGAACCAAGCGAAAAAACTTCTTGAAACATTAAGAAGTGAAGATAATTTATTGGGTATAAAAGAAGATTATATTCAAGCTGAACATGTTAGTAATATAGATTATGATGCTCTCTTTACAAAATTTTATACTGATATTCAACATCCAGAAGATTTAAATAGTAAAATAGAGTGCTTAAAATGTGTGAATGATTATTCTTATTATACGCTACAAGAGATTAAATGGTTAATTCCAAAATTAAGACAACTCCAAAAAAATGGGGATCAAGAAAGTGGTAATTTAGCAAGCAAATTAATTATCTATGATTCTTTTGTTAGAAGCTTAAGAATAAAATGTTCGAGTCTCATAAGTACTCTTCAGGAACAGTTACGTTTAAATCAATCTAATCAAATAAAAGCAGATCATCAAAAGGCAAATGTGAAGTCTAAAACCCATACGATAGAATTTAAAAAGGATAAAAATAGACGAGAAAATCTGAAGGCAATTCATGAACTACGCAAAGTAGTTTATGATTGGCGGTGGCTTATTTCATCGGGGCTAGCGGCAAGTGTTGGCGGGTCATCAACAATACAGGCCTTTTGTATGAAGAAGCCACTGCTTGTAATGGTTCTAGGAATTGGTATTGCAGGTACTCTATTTTTACCCCCTCTTTCTTCCCATGGACGATAAATTTTATTTTACTATTGATTAAAAGAAAAATTAGTGCTTAGTTAAAATAAAGTACTGTTACGTTAGAATATTACAATTTCTTTTTCTTGCTTTGCAGGTTATGAAAGTAAAAATAAAGCCAAATTTCTTTATTATACCTACTGTCGCATTTATGGTTGCTGCTACTGGAAGATTTTTTGTAGATCATGGAAGAGACTGGTATCTAACAGTGACAGAACTTTTTTCAACACCTCCGGTATGGATTATGGATTTTATATCAGATATTGTAGATATTATTAGCACCGCAACAATTTTTATTATTTGGAACCAGTTTAAACGGAATAGTCGTTTTTGGGTTATTGTTACATTTTTCGCTATTAATGCATTTTTTAATTCTTATTGGCACTATTTAGTTTTTTATCAGCAGCAACCTGAGTTCGCATTAGTGATTGCATTATTAATCGAGTTAACTGTTCTTTTTTTAATATTTTTAATATGGCCAGAATCAAAAAAAACAGCACTTCTTTTGATTCCCTATGCAAGCTGGGCAATGATGATAATTGGATTAAATGTTAAAATTTTGCTTGGAACCTCGTTTTAAAAAACATTATTTTGAAACTAAATGAATAAAGATCGGTATTTTTATTTTTTTGGTTGATATATACCGAGTTTTTTGAAGTGATCCAATATTTCTTTGTTGTTTGCAAGTAATGCTTCATACAAAAAAGGGCATATAGTATTTTGGATTTTTAAGCTGAAAAGTATTGTTACAGGTAACTTCTGTTCTGTTAAGTATTTCTGAGCAAACTCGTGAAGGTTAAGGTTAACTACCTTTTGAAAATCTAAAAGAGATAATTGTTGATTAGCTAACTGGTTTACAATATTTGTCCTTTCTTCAAAATGGGGAATAGCACGTAAATGTTTTTGTAAAGTTTGTTCGTCTGGCATTTTTATTATTATTTCTTTTTCTTCAAAAATAAATCCAATTTCTTCAGAGCTTATTATAACCCCAGCAAAAGAAAGACTGAACAGTATTCCTAAAGTAACAAATTTTAGTTTCATTTAATCCCCTATTGAAAGTTAATGCTAAAAAATATTTATCATTATAATATTTAAACTAAAAGGGGCAAGTAATTTATTTATATTGCATTTACTAATAAAAAAATAATACTATTGCAATTATAAATATAAATGTAAAAAAGGAAGGTAATGGAAATACTTGTCAGAATAAGTTACTTCGTTATTCCAATTGTCGCGCTAGCTATGGCAGCAGTAAACCATTTTTTTATTAGTTATGGAATGGTCTGGTACAAAACGCTTGTTTTTCCATCATTCACTCCTCCACGATGGTTTATTGAAATTATGTGGCAAATTATTTATGTATTGACTACTATCTCGGTAGTTATTGTTTGGAATCATTTTAAGCGTAATATGCGGTTTTTACTCATTATGGGTCTTTTTTTATTTAATGTGGCTGCTAATGTTTACTGGCATTATTTATTTTTCTATCAGCAGCAAATTGGTCTGGCAGTTATTGAGTCGCTATTTCTTCAATTGAGTATATTATTATTAATATTTTTAATATGGCCGGTATCGCGTATGATAGCTTGGTTTTTAATTTTGTATGCTGTATGGGAGCTTTTTGCTATTTTTTTGACAGCTGTTCTTTGGACGATGAATTGAAGAAAAATATTAATGCTAAGTATTTTTAAAAATATTTTTTTAAATAACAATATAGTGATAATCTCCATCAGATTAGAGAAATACTCATGTGTTTGGCAAAAATTTTATTAAAATCAGATTAACTTTTTTGATATTAAAAATTGTTTTTAACATCAAAATGTAAGAAAAATATAAAAATTATATTAATAAGGAGAAGATGGAAATACGAGCAAAGTTAAACTATTTTGTTATTCCAGCTATTGCGCTTGCTGCAATGGCTCTCAATCGTTATTTTACTAGTCAAGGGATGGTGTGGTATAGAACACTTTATTTGCCAATATTTAGTCCTCCTGGGTGGTTTATTGGGACGATATGGCAAATTATTTATGTGTTATTTACCGTAGCAGCAATGGTGGTATGGAATAAATTTGATCGCAACTTTCGTTTTTGGTTCATTATAAGTCTTTTTTTTCTTAATATATTTTTAAATATTTATTGGACTTATTTGTTTTTTTATCAACAAAGAATTGGTGCAGCAGCAATAGAAGCAATGCTTCTTGAACTTACTGTTTTATTATTAATATTTTTATTACGTCCATTGTCTCAAATGGCAAGTTGGTTTTTAGTTCCCTATGCTGTTTGGGTTCTATTTGCACTTTTTCTAAATGTACTTATTTTGTTTATGAACTAAAGAGGGTATAAAAAGAAAAATTTCTTATTCTTATGGGGATACAAGTTTTTTGAGAGCATCAACATATCCCTCTAAATCTCTTTCTAGATTTTCAAGCAATGCGTAGAATTTAGTATCGCCAGCTTTTTTAGCATCTTCCTTTGCATGTTTGTCGATAAACCATCGTACACAACTTAAATCATGAAGAAGTTTTATTTTGTTGTAAAAGCAATTATCAAGCATTTTTGGCATATAACAATCTCCTTTTTTAAATTTTTTTACGAAAATGAAAGTAGCATAATAAAAAAACGAGTACAACCTTGCTTTATTGTGACAAATATTTTTTTAATAATTGTTGAATAAGTTTTGGGTTGCCCTTGCCTTTAGTTTTTTGCATCATTTGCCCAACAAAAAAACCAAATAATTTTTCTTTGCCAGCTTTAAATTGCTTAACTTGTTCTGGATATTTTTTAATAATCTCTTGAATAATTTGTTCAAGTTCTTCAGTCGATTCAATTTGCTCAAGCCCTTTTTCTTTTACAACTTCCTTTGGTGTTTTATCTGTTTGGGCAATGATAGCAAACACTTCTTTTGCTGTATGATTATTAATAATATTGCTGTCAAGAAGATCAACGAGTTCTGCTAATTTTTTTGGGGTAATTTTGCAGGAAGAAAGTGATAGTTTGTTTTCTTTCAAATATCCCATTAAATCTCGTAAAATCCAATTTATAAGATTTTTGCTTGTACTATATTGTGAGGCTTGATCAAAGTAATTAGCAAGCTGAATATCATCAATAAGAATTGCTGCTTCATAAGAACTGAGTCCTTTGTCTGTGCAAAATCTTTTAAATTTTGCAAGAGGGAGCTCGGGTAAATTTTCTTTTATTCGCGCAACCCATTCTTTATTAATTTCAACAATAGGAAGATCTGGGTCTTGAAAAAAACGATAATCAGCAGTTTCTTCTTTTGTCCGCATAACAACCGTACATTTGTTTTTTGTATCCCATAATCTTGTTTCTTGCCTAATGTGACCTCCTTCTTTGAGAATGGTTATTTGCCGCTCAAGTTCATACTCTATTGCATCACCAATAAATTTAAATGAATTGATGTTTTTAAGTTCACACTTGGCACCAAGTTTTTTTTCGCCTTTTTTCCGAACAGATATATTTGTGTCAGCGCGAAATGCTCCTTCTTGCATGTTTCCCGTGCAGATACCTAAATATTGAACAATGGAACGAAGTATTTTAAGGTATGTCTTTGCTTCATAAGTACTTGCAATATCAGGGTGACTGACGATTTCTAATAAAGGGGTTCCAGCTCGATTTAGATCAACAAAACTTTCATTACTATAGTTAGAATGAATGTTTTTTCCTGCGTCCTCTTCAATGTGGATCCGTATTAAATTAATTTTTTTGATTGACCCATCTTCAAGTTGGATTGATACAAAACCATTCGTACAGATTGGTTGAAACTGCTGTGTAATTTGATAATTTTTTGGTAAATCAGGATAAAAATAGTGCTTTCGATCAAAGAAGCATTGGTTTGCAATAGTAGAATTTGTTGCCAATCCAGCAAAAATAGCATAATCAACTACTTTTTTGTTGAGTACGGGAAGTGCGCCTGGATATCCTGAACAGATATTACAAATATTGATATTAGGATCTGTTGTTACCGTATTCATACATGAACAAAATATTTTGCTATTTGTTGTTAGTTGAGCATGAACTTCTATACCGATATTTGCTTCAAATTCTGGATAATTATCTAAGATAGAAGAAGTAGATTTTGTCACGGTTTAATCCCTAATAAAGCGATAGTAAAAAAGCATCTTTATTAATTTACTATATCATTTTATTTTAATTTTGTACTCTGCCGCTCCAAGACTACTTTCGCTTAATAGAGTAATTTTGCAGTTAAATGACTTTTCAAGACTTAAAATTGCATTATATTCAGCTGAAGTAATATAATCAAATATATGGGGTGGAATAATAAAAATAATCTCTTTGGGTTTTTTTGTGAGCAAATCTTGCTTGAAATCCCGCAATACAGCATGACTTTCTGATTGAATTGATTTAATAAATCCTAATCCCCTACAAGTAGGGCATCGACTTGTCAGTTGCTGGATTAATGTTTTTCCAGATCGTTTTCTTGTCATCTGTACGATGCCAAATTCAGAAATTTTAAGAACAACTGATTGAAATTTATCGCGCTCACGTAATATTTTTTCAAAAAACTGGAATAATTTTTGACGATTAGCTGGTATAGCCATATCAATAAAATCAATAACGATGAGGCCGCCAATATTACGAAGCTTTAATTGGCGTACAACTTCCTCAGCTGCTTCTAAATTAGTTTTAAAAATGGTTTCTTCAAGATTGGCTTTTCCAGTAAATTTACTTGTGTTAACATCAATAACGGTCATTGCTTCTGTTGTTTCAATAATTAATGAGCCACCAGATTTTAAGAATGCTTTTTGCTCAAGCCCTTGCTCAATTTGTTTTTCGATATTGTAATATTCAAAAATATTAGATTTTCCTTCATATAATTTAATTTTTTGCGTATATTCTGGTGCTATTTTTTTAACAAACTTGTAGATACTGTTCTGATTTTCTTTGTTGTCAGTAATAACTGCTTCAACATCATCATCAAGGTGATCTCGCACTATCTGTAATGAAAGATCAAGATCTTCATGTATTTTTTCTCGTTGTTTTGCCTTATCAAATGCCGCTGTAATGGTACGCCATTCTTTTACTAAATAGTTAAGATCTTTAAGTAATGCTTTTTCTCCTCTTCCTTCGGAAGTGGTTCTGATGATAACTCCCATACTCTCTGGTAAATAATTTTTTATGATATTTTTAAGGCGTATACGCTCTTCTCGATCTTCAATTTTTTTTGAAACACCAATTCGAGGAATATTTGGCATTAATACTAAAAATCTTCCAGGAATAGTAAAGCAAGTAGTAAGTTTAGCTCCTTTTTCATACATAGGTTCCTTACTTACTTGTACAAGAATTGAATCCCCTTCTTTTAATATCTTACTAATATCTCGTTTTTGTTTTGATTTTTTTTCGAATTCTTTTTCATCATCATCATCAACTTGGATGTACTTGCTCATTGATTGTATAGCAAGTTCTCGATCAATTTCTGAAATATGAAGAAAACCAGCTTTTTCTTGTCCAATATCAATAAAAGCTGTTTGAATTCCTGGTAAAACCTTGATTACTAAGCCTTTAAAAAAAGAGCGTTCTAATGTTTTGAGTACATAGGTTGAAAAATAAATATTTTGCAATTCCTCATTGCGAGTTATTGCTATACGTATTTGCCAGGGCTCATGGTTGATTAAAATTTTTTTCATTTATTTTATATCCATAAATATAAATAGTAACTAATTTTTTCCCCTTTTTTACTTCTTTTTAATTCTTGAGATTAAATCTTCTCCTTTTAATATATAGAATCTCTTAAAAAATGAGTAGCAAATTGATATAAAATGTGCTAAATTTTGATGGGTCAAGTATAAATTTGAAATAAATCTAGAATACTCATGAGTCAATTTAATCAGAAATTACTGAGAGGAGAAAAAATGAATAAAGGTATTATTTTTAGCCTTGCTATGCTTCTTAGTCTACCAGGCTGTATGGGGCGAAAAAAGCCTAAAGAAAAAAATAAAATGCAGCAAACTGCCATGAACAGGGAAGTTGATGTTTTTTCATCTGTTGATATTCCATTGGCACAAGATATGCCAAACGAACAAGAAGAAACACATGTTGCTTTGAATAATTCTGATGAAGTACGAAGTTTTTTTGATGAAGAAATAGGTGAATTTGAGTCAGAAGAAGATCTTTCTCTTGCAATGAATGAAGAAGAAGGCGTAGAAGCAAGAGAAACACAAGCTTTAGAAAAATTTGCATGGGTTGATGCAGCTGCTAAAGAAGGAGATGAAGAATTTAAAGCAATATACTTTAGCTGGGATAGTGATGATGTACGCACAGAGGAAAAAGAAAGTATTTCTTATGATATTGGTCAGACTAAAGAGGAATTAAAAGTAGCTCAAAAAACAGGTATTAATCCAACAGTTGTTATTGAAGGGCATGCTTGCCATGCAGCAGGATCTCCTGCATATAACCTCGCATTATCTGAAAAACGTGCAAAAAAAATTGCCGATAGATTTGTTGATGCTGGCATAGATCGAACTAATATTAAAATTGTTGGTCGTGGTCAAGATGTACCAGCAATTGTTAATGGTGAAAAAATTACTGGCTCGCGAGAAGAACAATGGCCTAATCGCCGCGTTGAGGTTCGTGTAATTTATAGTTAATTATGTAGAGCGAAGTTAATTCAACTTCGCTCTTTTTTTATTCTTTTTTTATGAATTAAGAAGTTGTTCTATTAATTTTTTTGCTTCTATTCCTCCATTTTTCTTCTTAAAGGATTGAATATTTCCTTTTATCATTTCTAATAATTCTTTATTCGATAAGTACTTTTTAACGAGATTTGGAAGATCATGGTAATGTTTAACAATTTCACCAAAATTATTATTTACAATAAAATCCTGATTAAATTGCTCCCATTGGAGAATAGTAGATGTTGCATCTAGTAATAATGGTACATTCATATAAAGTGCTTCACAAACACTTGCTCCCCCAGATTTAGTAATTAATAAATCAGTTATAGCAAGTAAATCAGGAATTTGTTTTGTAAACCCTAACGAAGTTACGCTAATATGGGGTGGAAATAATATTTTGTTTAACTTCTTCTGCACTAAGTTATTTTTTCCACGAACGATAATAAGGTGGAATGGTATATTTATTGTTATTAGTTGTTTAGTAAAGTTATAAAGAGAGGATGCTCCTTGTGAGCCCATTAATAATAAAATAACCGGTTTGTTTTTTGGAATATCGAACCTATTTTTGAGGAGATTTTTATCTTTTGGTCTAAGAAAAGTTGGTTTGAGAGGAAAACCTATAGTAGTTATATATTGAGGTGGAATGTTATGTTCCTTAAAAAGGTTTAGTATGGCATCATCGTTAAAGGAAATAGCGATAGAAAATTTTTTATAATCAATTTTTTTTATATTGCGAATAAATATGCTTGGGTTTAAATCAGTTGGAAATAGTATAAATGGAATATTAAGCTTCTTTGCACTATACAAGATATGATTATTAAAAAAGGGTATTATTGAGATAACTAAATGAGGTTGATGGGTTTTAAGATAGGTAAATATAATGTGGTCAATTTTTTTATATTTAATTGCTAAAAAATAATATTTCATTCGTAGTAATAAATTTAAAAATTGATTCCATTTTTTTTTTGCCAAAAAATTATAAAAATCTTCTAACGTATAACAATTAAAAGTAAACTTTTTCACTAAATCAATTTGTTGCAGCACTTGACAAAAAATACAAATGGAGTGAACTTCATAATAATCTGTAAGATAATGTTGTAGGGCATCATTAGCTGCAGTATGCCCACCACCACAATGGCAAGTAAAAATAATAATTTTTTTCATGACGTGGAATTTCCCATTCAATAGTTATTATTCAAATTGTAAAATTATTTTTGATCAAAAAAGAAAAATTATATTATTTATTGTTATTATTTTCCTATACAAAATTCGCGAAATATTATATTCATACCAGCTTCATTAACTGATTTTCCTGTTAATTCAGAAAGATTAGTTAATGCATCAGTTAGATGATAAGATACAAGCTCATATGGGATGTTACCATGAAGCATTTGTTGCAGTGCAATAAGTTTTTTTTCAAAATGAACTAAAAGATTAAATTGTCGCTTATTAAGAAGAAATGGTGAATCAATTGAATGAAATAATACTTTAATTTTTTCTTCTATGGCCTGTTCGATTAAATGAATATTTATTTTTTCCTTTGTTGAAATAGCGATATTCGTTAGAAAGGATTTATTATTTTTATATAAAGGTAAATCTATTTTATTGCGGATACTTATAATTTTAGTTTTATACTTTTTTTTGAGGTCTCCATAAACGGTACATTCTTCTTTGGTCATTTTCCGTGAACTATCAAATACAAGCAAAATAATATCTGCATTATGCGCTTCTTCAAAAGAGCGGGTAATACCTGCTTGTTCTATAGAATGATCAGTTTGTCGAAGCCCTGCCGTGTCGATTAAAGTCCAATAATTGCCTTGTCTATACAATCCAGCTTCAATAGTGTCTCTTGTTGTTCCGGGAATATTTGTAACAATCGCTCGATTTTTTTTTAATAATAGGTTAAAAAGAGATGATTTACCTGCATTGACGGTGCCAATAATTGCAATACGAATTCCTTGGCGAATTTGTTGTTGTTGGTCAAATGTACTTTTAATATCTTTAATTGTTGTGTGAATATTGTTTATAATTTTTTTTATTTGATCTGCAAATTCTATAGTTTCTTCATCGATAAATTCAAAACTTGCTTGAGAGAATGCAAGGGCCTTGAGCAGCTCTTTTTCTATGTGAGTAATCCAATGGGAAAAACTTCCTTCTAATTGTGCTAGTGATTGTTTTAGAGCTAATTGTGTATTGGCATGAATAACTTCATTAATTGCTTCTGCTTGTACTAAATCAATTTTATTATTTAAAACGGCACGTTTGCTAAATTCCCCTTCTTGTGCAGGTCGGACGCCATTTTTTATTGCTTCCTGGATAATTTGTTCAATAATGAATGGGTTATTGTGGCAAGTAATTTCTACGGTATCCTGTCCGGTAAATGTATGGGGAGCACGCATAAGTAAAAATAGTACCTGATCAATATGATTGCCGGCAGTATCAATAACCCAGCCGAAATGAATAGTATGACTTATTGCATTGATAAGTTTTTTTTTTGAAGCAAGTTTACTGAGTTTTGAAGCAATAGAGATAGAGTGAGTGCCGGTTAAGCGTAAAAGAGCAAGTGCTCCATTTCCTGTTGGTGTGCATTGAGCAATAATTGCTTCTTCATTATAATTTAATAGCATAGCCCCCATTTTCTACTACTTTTATGAACTAGTTAATATAACTTTCAGATGTTTAAAGTCTGTTTTGAATTTATTTTTTAATGCTACCATTATTAAATGAGCAAAGCTACGAAAAAGGATTTTTTCTTTTGCACTTTCAGCAATAACTGGTGTGTCAAAATGGAAAGTAAGATAATTGTTTGACAGAGAAGTAGTAAACTGTATGTTTGGTAATCCCATAAAAATGAGATTCTTTTTTACCCATTCTTTAGCATTTGCTACCATATCATCAGTCCACTGCTCAATTCTTTGTTGAGGCTTTGTTGTTTTTTGTTTTTTTATTTCTTTTTTAGGAGAAGCAATTTTTTTTTGTTCTTTGTTTGCTTGATATTTGTGCTGCTTTGTCCCTTGCTCTTTTTCTTCTTTTTCTGTGAAAAATATTCCTATTTTTGCCTGTCTAGTTGTCATTCCAAGAAAATTTTTTTCTTCATGCTCAAAAATTTTTATTGAAAATTCAGAAGGTTTACCTGCACGAATCCAGGCCTTTTCAATAGCTTTAATGGTTGAATTAGCACCTTCCATTATTGATTTCATGTTTTGTACCTTATTAAGTTAGGGATTGCTACGTGTTCTTCAGGTATTTTAGCGGAAGAAAGAAATAGGTAGAGCCAAGGCGTGGTATTCTATTCATGAGTTAATTAATTTTTTATAATCTATATGGAGCGGGAAACGGGATTTGAACCCGCGACCTTTGCCTTGGCAAGGCAACGCTCTGCCAGCTGAGCTATTCCCGCAGTTTAAAACACCAAATTTATAAGACTTTATTCTACCATTAGCACAATATTTGTCAATAAAGGTACAATGCTTTTCCTTGTTGAGATCAGTTGCATAAAAGGTTATTTTAGGCTTTACTAATTGCATTGATTTGTTAAATAAGGGAACTATTTTATGGTTGATTATTTGTGTGGGAATATTAAAGAGATTGCTGAACAATCTATCGTAGTAAATATAGCTGGTGTTGGCATTGTCATTCAGGTTCCTTCTGGATTTTTATTTCAAATTGATAAAAATATAAAATTATATACTTATTTACATTGGAATCAAGAGCAAGGGCCAACAATGTTCGGCTTTTCATCAATAATAGACAGACAAGTTTTTCTGCTTATTATTGGTTGTGCTGGTGTTGGCCCAAAAATTGCATTGGCAGTTTTGCATGATTTAAGTGCAAAAGAGTTTTTGCAAGCCATACAAACTGGTAATGATACCATATTAAGCAAAGTAAGTGGCATTGGTGCTAAAAAAGCAGAGCAAATAATTGTGCATCTTAGGCACAAAGTATCTCAATTAGTTGCGCAGGGGATTGAGCTTGATGATGCACAAGATTTAAAGCAGTGGCATGAAATATCACAAGCACTTGAATCACTTAACTATTCTCGTACAGAAGTTTCACGAGCAATGAACCATTTAAAAAAGTCACATAGTGAAATTAATTCATTTGATCAATTATTAAGAAAAGCCCTCTCTTTTTTGGCAAAATAGTTAATAAACAATGTTTTAATGTTCTTTTAACAAATTAAACATAAACCGGATAAAGGAATTTTTTATGAATTTTATATCATTTTTATCTTGGGTTAATGATGAACTGCTTGTGCTCCCCACCGTAGTATTATTTTTTGGTATCAGTATTATTTTAACCTTGAAAACTCATTTTGCACAGATTCGCGCATTTCCTCGTTTTTTGCAATTAATTGCAGGGGGTGTACAGCGTCAGCAAGAAGGAAATACAATAAGTTCTTTTCATGCACTTTTTACCGCAATGGCAACTACTATTGGGATGGGAAATGTTGTTGGCCCTTCTATTGCTATTATGACAGGAGGCCCTGGCGCATTATTTTGGTTAGTAGCCTATATGTTTTTTGGTTCGGTAATAAAATTTATTGCAGTGACTTTTGCTTTATATACTCGTGTGCAAACAAGTGAAGGAAATATTATTGGTGGGCCGATGCAATATCTTAAACTCGCAAGTCCTTTTCTTGCGCAATGGTATAGCCATTTAGTTATTATTCTTTTTCTTATTTGGTCTAGTCTGCAAGCAAACACATTAGCAAGTGTACTTGCTTATGAGTATATTCCGCAAGGTGTTACCGGCTTAGGATTGGCTTTATTTGTTTATGTTGTATTGAGTGGTGGTGCTCGTCGTGTTGGCATATTGGCAAGTAGATTAGTACCGTTTATGTTTTTCTTTTATGTGTTGTTTGCATTATTTATTTTATTCAAAGATATATCTGCTTTAAAGGGGGCAATTTTATTGGTATTGCAGAGTATTACTTCTCGTACCGCGGCAATAGGCGGTTTTGCAGGCGCTTCTATTTTTTATGCAATGCAATCTGGTGTATTGCGAGGTATTTTAATTACAGAGGCAGGTCTTGGAACTTCTTCAATTCCCCATGCCATAGCTGATACAAAACGACCAACTGATCAAGGAATTTTAGCTATGTGTTCAACAGCGGCAGATGCAACACTTTCTATTCTTTCTGGTTTATTAATTTTAGTTACTGGTGTTTGGACAAAAGGGGAATTTAGAAGCACATTAATTTATGAAGCATTTCGACTTCATTCACCATTTGTTGGACGCTATATACTTGTTTTGAGTATTAGTCTTTTTGTAATAACAACGGTAATGGGTAATGGGTTTAATGGCATGCAAAGTTTTAGTGTGCTTACTCGATATCGTTGGATTAAAGCTTACATTATTTTTGCAAGCATAGTGGTTTTTATTGGTGCATTAATGCCAGTTCCTCTTGTTTGGCAACTTGCTGATCTTATTATGATCATGATAGCAGTTCCAAATTTATTTGGTCTTTTAATGTTAACATTCAGGATACCAAAAGTACTTGATATTGAATCGTAGAGTTTATTGTACAAATTTATTTATTAGCGCTTAAAAAAGGTTCTGTCAGATTATTTTGATCAAAAGAGAGGTTCCAATTTTGTTCCTTTAATTTTGCTCGGGTTTGTTGATCAATGCTTTTCCATGACTGGGTAAGAAATTGTGGTGTTATTTTTTCTATATCTAACCCATCCGGTTCTTCCCCTGTCTCTTTTTGAAGTTTATAAAGATCAGATACTATTTTGATTTTCAGTAATTGATTGTTAAGTTTGCGCTCTTCTAATTGCTCTTTTGTTAGTTCTTCTTGTCTCCATTCTTTATGGATATAATACATAACTGCTACGCTAGCAAGTGCACAACCTAAACCAACAATATTGGGTTTATTTTCTTCAAAAAATTTATTGTCTATGAGCCCACTTTTTTGTACAGAATTAAATATTTCTACTGGATTGAAAGCTGTAAGAGTAAATGGTTGAAAAAATAATAGTATTAATAATAACTTATTTTTTATATTCATGATTGTCCCAACTTTGTAATTTCAAAATAATTTTTATTGCTCAAAGTATTTGGCAAGCTTTTTATCTTTTTGCAGTTTTTCAAGTAAATAGTCTTCTTGCTTTTTCATGGCTTGATACTCTTCTTCAGTGTCGTGTTTATAGCCAAGAAGATGGCAAATACCATGAACCAACAAGACACGTATACGTTCATCAAGTAGTTGTCCCCATTTTGGTGCATCTACTTGTACATATTCAAGAGAGATAATTAAATCCCCTAAATTTTTATCTTCTTCTGTTTTTGGTTTAATTCGTTCACCAGGTTTGAGTGAAGGATGAAAGGAGAATGATAAAATATCGGTTGGCTCATCTTTGCCACGGTATTCTTTATTATATTTTTGTATTGTTGCGTTATCTGTTAATAAAATACCGATATCGAATTCGCCATAATCTAAGAGGTTTAACATTTTTTGTATTTCGTTTCTTAATTCAACAGTTTCGCATTTAATCGGTAAGTAACGATATTTAATATTAATCATAAGCTTTTATATGTATATATTTTGCTCGTTTATTATTATTTAAAATAGCATAATCTTTATGTTTTGTAAGAAAAATCAATGAAAATAATTTTTTTTATTTAGAAGTAGGTTTTGTCTCTATTTCACCAGCGATAAATTTAGTAATAAGCGGAAATTTTTCTTTATTTTTTTTAAAGTCATCTGATTTTGCTGACTCAACTATTTTCCCTTTACTCATTAAATAAATAGTACAATTAAGTTTTTTAAGAAGCTCAACATCATGCGAAGCAACTAAAACAATGTATCCCTCATGTGCGAGCTCTTGAATAGTATGGGCAACATGAGTAGTTAATAGTGGATCGAGTGCGGAAGTTGGTTCATCTAAACAGATAATTTTTGGTTTTAATGCGACGGTTCGTGCAAGTGCAACTCGTTGCTTTTGGCCACCGGAAAGTTGGATAGGATATTTATTTTTTAAATTTTCAAGTTCATAATGAGTAAGTAACGAATGGGCAATTTTTTGCGCTTCTTGTTTATTTTTTCCAAGTATTTTTTCCAATGGCAACGTAATATTTTGTTCTACCGTTAAATTATCAAATAAATTAAATTGCTGAAACACAAGTCCAATGGTATGCGTTTGGTTGATAGTAGTAAGGGTAAGTTTTTTGCCATTAAGAGCAACTGTTCCGCTATCAAGAGTTTCTAAATTATTCAGTAAACGAAGTAG
>Ga0307428_1000580_pt1 | contig 22185 bp, 14 predicted proteins | sample SalMarWE160240MG_FD_202161 | JGI IMG/M metagenome (GOLD analysis project Ga0307428, IMG submission 202161) | Salt marsh sediment microbial communities from the Plum Island Ecosystem LTER, Massachusetts, United States - WE1603-240 | ecosystem: Environmental > Aquatic > Marine > Intertidal zone >...
ATACAAGGATGAGACCATTGCCGCTATAGCCACACCGGTGGGTATAGGAGGAATAGGTATCATAAAGATCAGCGGAAGGCTTGCGGAAGGCATCTTACAAAAAATATTCCGGCCAAGACGTCCTATAAAATCGCTCGACAATTTCCGGCTTTACTTGGGTCACATAATTGACCCGGACTCAGGGCTACCCATCGACGAGGTGTTGGTATCCATCATGCGCGGCCCTCTCTCTTACACACGGGAGGATGTGGTTGAGGTCAATTCACACAGCGGCTACGCCATCCTTTCCAGGATACTGCAGATAATCCTCCTGTCCGGTGCTCGGCTGGCTAAACCGGGGGAATTCACCCTGCGGGCCTTTATGAACGGAAGAATTGATCTAACACAAGCAGAGGCAGTTGTTGACCTTATCAACGCCAAAGGTGAAACGTCTCTGTGTCTAGCCGCACGACAGCTTCTAGGTGGCTTTTTAGATAGAATAGAGGAGATTAGAGAAAAACTATTAAATATCATTGTGGAAATAGAGGCTTGCATCGATTTTCCTGATGATCAACCTATAAGAATGGACCGCCGTCACATAGCACATCGGATCCATACGTCTATCCTTGAACCTATTAAGGAATTGGTATCCGCTTTTTCACAACGAAAGATATGGCAGGAGGGAATGGTCATGGTCCTGGCAGGCCGAGTAAATGTCGGTAAATCGAGTATCTTTAATAGGATGCTCCAGAATGAACGTGCGCTTGTTACTCCCATACCCGGCACAACTCGTGATATCATCGAGTGCGGCATAAGCATTAAGGGAATTCCCGTACGATTAATGGACACGGCGGGGTTAAGGAAGGCGAGGGGAACGGTTGAGAAAAAAGGCCTCGGTTTAACAAAGGCATGCCTTGACTCTGCCGACATTATCCTTTTAGTAATCGATAGGAGTAAAGACCTCACGAATTACGATACAGAGACCTTGCGGACTTTGAAGAAACAAAGACTTATCGTGGTAATTAATAAAATAGATCTCCCTCAAAAGGTGAGCGAAAAAAAGATTGCGGAGACGTTCAAAAACATTCCAAAAGTATTCATTTCGGCTGTTACAGGAGAAGGTTTTAATAATCTTATAAATACCATCCATGAGCATATCGTAAATCCTGCCTCCGCTATGCCGTCAGCGCCCATTATCCCCAATCTGAGGCATTCCATAGCGCTCCGGCAGACTGGCGACTATCTGGAGAAGGCGGCAATGAACGTCATAGACGGCCTTCCTTTAGAGATAGTCGCCGCTGATCTTATGTTGGCAAAAAACTCGATAGATGAGATAACGGGAAAAAAGATCAGTGAAGAGGTGATCGAAGGCGTGTTTACTAGGTTTTGTATAGGTAAATAATTGAGTACAATTATTCTTCTTAGTGTATAAATTGATTGTAATAAAAGGCGAAATAACTTATACTTTAAGTCTAAGAAAAGACCATTGATCCTTATCGAACTATCACGGAATTTTATGGTCTACACAAGAAAAAGGTGTCATTATACCCTTTTCTATGTGTATAGGATTACATGAAGGATTGGTGAGGCCGGGTTGTGGGATGGAGCAAACGAGAAAGGCGTGGTTATCTAAAAACAGTAATTATTAAAAAAGGAGGAACGTGATATGGATTTTAGCCTATCAGATGAACTTCAGATGCTCAGACAAACCGTCCGTGACTTTATTGATGAAAAGGTTGCTCCGTTTGCTGATGACTGGGAAGAAAGACACTATTTCCCCTACCAAGAGGCTATTAAACCTATGGCTGAATTAGGGTTTTTTGGAACTGTTATTCCTGAGGAGTATGGCGGAAACGATATGGGATGGCTGGCAGCTATTATACTCACTGAGGAGATTGCTCGCGGCTGCAGCGCCCTTAGGGTACAGATTAATATGCAGACAACGGGAAACGCCTTCACTATATATCATTATGGAAGCGATGAACTGAAAAGAAAGTACGTTCCAAAATTGGTAAGCGTTGAGTATGTGGGCGCTTTCGCAATGACGGAGCCCAACGCTGGGTCTGATGTAATGTCTATGAAATCCACAGCTGAAGATAAAGGTGATTATTGGCTCTTAAATGGCTACAAGACGTGGATCTCAAACGCGAGGGTTGCCGATGCTATCATCTATTATGCATATACTGACCGCTCTCTAGGATCAAAAGGGCTTTCGGCTTTCGTCGTCGAACCAAAGAACTTTAACGGTATTACGACCACAGACCTGGATAAGCTAGGAACCCACGCTACACCAACCGGTGAGATTATTTTAGAAAATACCAAGGTACCAAAGGAAAATATTATCGGCAAACCTGGTGACGGCACCAAGATTATTTTTGGGTCTCTGGCTAATTCACGTCTTTCCGCAGCAGCAGGAGGTGTCGGTTTAGCGCAGGCTTGTCTGGAATCAGTATTAAAGTATGCCATGGAGCGAGAGCAATTTGGCCAAGCGGTTGGGAAATTTCAGATGAACCAGGACATGATTGCACAGATGTCCTCCGAGATCGAGGCGGCCCGTCTTTCCTGTTATAGGGCAGCATGGCAAAAAGATCAAGGAATGCTCGGCAACAACCTTGAAGTAGCGCAAGCGAAGTACCTCGCTGCCGAGATAGCCTATAAATCGTCTCGCTATGCTATGAGTATTTTAGGGGCTTACGGATATTCAACGGAGTACCCAGTAGCTCGTTATTATCGGGACACACCCCCGTATGGTATGGTAGAAGGGTCAACAAATATCTGTAAATTTATTATAGCACAAGATCAGCTTGGTATTCGAAAGGCGAATAGATAAGGTATGAACTGCACACCTTCCTTTATTTCACTGCTGGAAGGTGTGCAGTAACGTTTGTTTAAAAGTTGTTTAAAAGCCACTAATGGAGGGATCAAAAAGGGAGTAAAACTTTACAGAACGAGGTATTTCTTTCCTTAAACATCCCTTAAGAGAGAGTTTTATAGAGAATACCGATAAATAATAAACACTCTTTCAAATGATTGAATGATAATAAAATAAACATATTACCTGCGATATCAACAATTCGTCATAGTCTTATTATTATATATATACAATTGATAAAGAACTAATAATAGAGGAATAGATGGAAGTTAAGATTGACAGGGAAGTCCTTTTAAAGGCCATCTCCCGGGTTCAAGGAATTCTCGAGAAGAGAAGTCATATGCCTATCCTCTCCACAGTCCTCTTAGTCACAAAGGGTAATGATCTCGAGTTATCAGCAACCGACCTGGAAATAGGTTTTCAGAACAGTTATCCGGCCGAGATAATCCAACCCGGAAGCATTACCATATCAGGAAAAAGACTCCTTGATATCGCAAGAGAAACTAATAGTACAAAGATATACATCTCAGAAAAGGAGAATAACTGGGTATATATATCTGATAATAACGCCCACTATAATCTGTCCTGTCTGCCTGCTGATGAGTTTCCAGCTCTCACTGAACCGGAAGGAACCATTACCGTAGATATCGACGGTAAGATTCTTGAGGAGATGATTAATAAAACTATTTACGCAGTAACCATAGAAGAGGCTGGGTTTAAACTTTCAGGTATCTTTATGGAAAAGGTGGATAAAAACGGAGAGTATTTTTTACGTATGACGGCTACTGATGGCCATAGGCTTTCAATGATCGATAAGAAAGTGCCTGATGTGGAAAGAATAGAGATAGGAAACGGTGTTATGGTCCCTAAAAAGGGAATGATAGAATTAAACAAGCTCTCCTCCGAGCAGGAGACGATCTCAATAGGATTAAAACAAAATAACCTTGTGGCGAAAAGAGAAAAGGCCCTCATAGTGATGCGATTATTAGAGACGAAGTTCCCTGACTATAAAAATGTCATACCAGCCGCGGATGAGGATGAAAAACAGATAATAACTATCAACAGACAACATCTTTTAGATGCCATGAGGAGGATGATGATTATTAGAAGCAATCAGCACCAAGTTGTGAAGATGAACATAGAAATAAACTATTTACAGATAAGCTCTATAAACCCTGATCTTGGTAACGCAGAGGAGAAGGTGGAGATCAAGTATCAAGGCGAGCCGATTGAGACAGGATTTAATCCAAAATATTTTATCGATGCACTTCAACCTATGGATAGTGAAACCGTTTATCTTATCATTAAGGATCAGTCAGGACCATGTTTGATTACTGGAGACAGAGATGAGGATTTCTTGGGTTTGATTATGCCGATGAGGTTATAAGGAATGGGGACCGACAAGCAACGATACACAGCTTCGAGCATAAAGGTACTAAAAGATCTCGCTGCCGTCAGGAAAAGGCCGGCTATGTATATCGGCAATACCTCAACAGAGGGGCTCCATCATCTCTTATATGAGGTTGTAGATAACAGCGTGGATGAGTCCCTTGCCGGGTATTGTGACAAGATAGATATTAAGATACTGAGCGATAACAGCATTATCGTTACGGATAATGGGAGGGGAATACCGGTAGATATCCACAAACAGGAGAAGATGCCCGCCCTTGAGGTGGTAATGACAAAACTCCATGCAGGGGGCAAGTTTGATAATAAGAGCTATAAGGTATCAGGCGGATTGCATGGGGTCGGGGTATCCGCGGTGAACGCACTTTCAGAATATCTCGAGGTGGAGGTATACCTTAAAAACTCAGTATACTACCAAAAATACGAGAGGGGCGTTACTGTGAGCCCATTAAAGGTAATAGGAAAAACAAAGAGGAGAGGTACCAGCGTTCACTTCCTTCCCGATAGAGAAATATTTGAGAGCATTGAATTCAGTTTCGATATTATCTCTCAAAGGATGAGAGAACTAGCGTTCCTGAATGACGGGTTAAACATACAGGTATCTGATGAGAGAACCCAGAAGAATAAGGAATTCTGTTATAAAGGCGGTATAGTGAGCTTTGTGGAATATCTCAACCAAAACCAGGATGTCCTGCATGCAAAACCCATCTTTATTAAAGGAGAAAAAAACGGGGTAAGCGTTGAGACAGCCTTTCAGTATAGCCAGTCTTACATCCAGAAGATATTTTCTTTTGCTAATAATATCAACACAAAGGAAGGCGGTAGCCACTTAATCGGATTTAAGGCAGCACTGACAAGGAGTATAAATTCCTACCTTCAAACAAATCAGCAGGCTAAAAATATACGGCTTGCCGGCGACGATGTAAGGGAGGGTTTAACTGCGGTTATCAGTGTTAAATTAAGAGACGCCCAGTTTGAGGGGCAGACAAAGAGCAAGCTCGGAAATAGTGATGTTAAGGGTTTGGTTGAGAATCTGGTGAACGAAAAACTCACGATAGTATTCGAGGAACATCCGTCTGTTATCAAGAACATATTAAATAAGGTGATTGAGGCTGCCACAGCTCGAGAAGCAGCGCAAAAAGCAAGGGAATTAACTCGTAGAAAAGGGGTTCTGTCCGACACCTTCCTTCCAGGAAAACTGGCGGACTGTCAAGAGAAGGATCCTGAAAAGACCGAGGTATTCTTGGTGGAGGGTGATTCAGCAGGTGGTTCTGCTAAACAAGGGAGGGACAGGAGGTTTCAGGCGATCTTGCCGTTGAAAGGGAAGATCCTGAATATAGAGAAGGCCCGATTCGATAAAATGCTTTCCAGCTCTGAGATTAGGACCATTATTTCAGCGTTGGGGTCCGGGATAGGACAAGAAGAGTACGATATCTCAAAACTCCGTTACGATAAGGTTATTATCATGACGGATGCCGATGTCGATGGTTCACACATAAGGACGCTGCTTCTTACATTCTTCTATAGACAGATGCCTGATCTGGTAGAAGAAGGGCATCTCTATGTGGCAAACCCCCCGCTCTATCGTCTAAAGGACGGAAAAACCGAGATATTCTTTCATCATGAGGATACCTACAGTTCTTACCTCATCGATAGGGTCTCGGAAAAGGAGACGGTGTTGGTGGAGGGGAGAAAGAGGGTTTCAGGGAAAGAGCTCCGCTCTTTATTATATGTGATGATCGAGTACCTGGATAAGATAAATATCCTTAAAAAAAGGGGATATAATAGTAAATTTCTCAATCTGTTATGCCAGAAGAATATCACCAAAGAGCACATAGAGAACAAGGAAACGGTCCTCTCCCTCTCGAGGGAATTTGATGAGGCGGGGTTTGTTACCGAGGATGTGGTATTTGATGAAGAGCACAATCGCTATGAGCTGCTGCTGCGGGATCAAAAGAATAATGGTTATCATTTCCCGTTTAACTGGGCTCTCTTACGGTCTCCGGAGTTTAAGAAACTAGTAACCCTTGCCGAGACCCTCAGAGGTTTTGAAGGCCCCTTCTTCCTCGGCGATGGCAAGGATAATATTAAGATAGAGACAAAGGAAGAACTCGTTCACTATCTGATGGAGAAGGCCAAGAAAGGGGTTGCAATCCAGAGATACAAGGGTCTGGGTGAGATGAATCCCGGACAACTATGGCAGACCACGATGGACCCGGAAAAGAGGAGCCTGATAAGGATTACCATTGAAGATGTTATCGCTGCGGATGAGATCTTTACCCTGCTTATGGGCGATAAGGTTGAGCCCCGCAAGCAATTTATTCAGAATAACGCATTGGAGGTGCAGGAACTAGATGTATAAGACAGACTGCAGTTTTTCGTAATGCCTGCCGGCCTATAGCATAGAGTTCACCTTTTTATAGGCATAGAGAGAGTCCCGTACGCTGAGCCCCCCACCAATCGTCAAGAAATGCGAGTCAGATGAGGTCCCCATATCCATTACGGGTTGGCACACTAAGGAGAAGAGAAGGTTAGAATGAAGGCAAAAGACATGAACACGGTGACCATAGAAGAGGAGATGAAGAGATCCTATCTGGAATACGCGATGAGCGTGATTATCGGGAGAGCTATACCGGATATACGGGACGGCCTCAAGCCGGTTCACAGGAGAGTCCTCTATGCTATGGATCAGTTAAAGAACTATCACGACAAGCCGTACAAGAAGTCGGCCAGGGTTGTGGGAGACGTCATCGGCAAGTACCATCCCCATGGTGACGCTGCCGTATACGATACGATTGTGCGGATGGCCCAACCCTTTTCCATGAGGCATGTATTGGTTGACGGGCAGGGAAACTTCGGATCCGTGGACGGCGATCCTCCCGCAGCCATGAGGTATACGGAGATACGCATGCACGAGATGGCAGAGGAATTCCTGGCAGATGTGGAAAAGGAAACAGTCGACTTTGTGCCTAATTACGACGGCTCTCTTATGGAGCCTGTGATCCTGCCCACCAGTATCCCGAACTTACTCATCAGCGGCTCATCCGGGATAGCGGTAGGCATGACTACGAATATACCGCCTCACAACCTTAGAGAGGTGGCTGAGGTGATCATACATGCTATTGAGAACCCGGACATTACCCTGAAGGAGATTATGAAAGACTTGCCCGGACCGGATTTTCCCACAGCCGGCTTTATTTACGGGGATACGGGGGTTGTTGAGGCATATTCAACGGGAAGGGGAATCATAAAGGTTCGCGCCAGGGCTTTTGTAGAAAAGATCGGGGATAACAAGGAGCGGATAATCATCACCGAAATTCCCTATCAGGTCAACAAGGCAAACCTGCTCAAGAGCATGGGAGAGCTGGTCAAGAACAAGAAGATAGAGGGAATTTCCGATATACGAGATGAGTCAGACCGTGATGGATTAAGGATAGCCATCGATGTAAAGCGGGGGGCCAACACCTCAGTGCTGCTCAATCGGCTCTATAAGTTTACCCAGATGGAGATCTCCTTTGGGATTATCGTGCTGGCCATTGTGAACGGAAAACCGGAGACCCTTACTATCAGGAACATCATACGGCATTTCATCGACTATCGAAAAGAGATAATCGTTCGGAGGACCTCCTTTGAGCTCAAAAAAGCAGAGGCGAGGGCCCACATACTGGAAGGGCTGAAGGTAGCATTGGACAACTTGGATCGGGTGGTGGAGACAATCCGTTCTTCTGCTACGCCAGCAGAAGCAAAAGGGAGGCTTGTCAGGGAGTTCCAGCTCTCTGAGATCCAGGCTCAGGCCATTCTGGATATGAGGCTCCAAAGGCTTACCGGCCTCGAGCGGGATAAGATCAATAATGAGTACCAAGCCACCATTAAAGATATTGAACGCTACCGGGCTATCCTGGGCAATGAGGCGCTTGTGCTGGATATCATTAAGGGGGAAACGCGGGAGATCCAACGGAAATACGGCGATGAGCGCCGGACCGAGATCATCAAGGACGCTCAGGAAATAGACATCGAGGACCTGATCGTGGATGAGGACATGGTTATCACGGTGAGCCATGCCGGATACATCAAGAGGACCCCTATAAGTCTTTACCGAGCTCAGCGAAGAGGGGGCAAAGGCGTAGCAGGAACAAAGACACGGGAAGAGGACTTTGCGGTAGCCATGTTCGTTGCCTCTACCCATGATGATCTCATGTTCTTTATGAACACAGGACGCCTTTACTGGAGAAAGGTGCACGAGATACCAGAGGCGGGAAGGGCAGCCAAGGGTACTGCGATCGTAAACCTGCTGGACCTTCAACCTACAGAAAGGATAGCCACGACCTTAACCGTGAAGAGCTTTGACGAAGGAAAGTATATCGTGATGGCCACCAAAAAGGGGCTCGTGAAGAAAACAGCCCTCTCCGACTATAGCAGGCCAAGGGCAACGGGGCTTACCGCCCTAAAGATCAACGAGGGTGACGAGCTGATCGGGGTAAGGGTAACCAAAGGCGAACAGGATATCTTCTTGAGCTCCAGGCAGGGAAAGGGGATACGGTTTCACGAGAGTGAGCTTAGGAGCATGGGGAGGGTGGCAGCCGGAAATACAGGTATCCGGCTCGCCCAGGGAGACCAGGTGGTGAGCCTGGAGATATTGCACGAGGGTGAGAGCATCCTCACCATTACGGAGAAGGGCTATGGCAAGAGGACAGCGACCAAGGAGTATCGGGTACAGAAGAGGGGGGGCAGGGGGATATTCTCTATAAAGACATCCGAGAGAAACGGTCCGGTAGTCTGTGCAAATCAGGTATCCGAGAGCGATGAGCTGATGATCCTCTCAGGAGAAGGGAAGATCATACGGATCAGGGCGGCGGGTATCTCCTTAATCGGACGCCATACGCAAGGGGTGAAACTGATCAACCTTGGGGTCTCTGAAAAGGTGGTTGCCGTAGCGAGATACGTGGAGACATAGGAGTGGAATAATGACCAAGATAGGGGTTGTGGGCGGAGGAAGCTGGGGCACTGCCCTGGCTCATCACTTGGCTTTCAAAGGGCTCGATGTCGACCTGTGGGTACGGGAAGAGGAGGTGCTCCTCCAGATAGAGAAGGAAGGGGTAAACAAGGAATTTCTGCCCGGAGTGACACTCTGCCCTGGTATTCATCCGGTCCGATCATTTGAAAAGGCATGCAAGGATAAAGATTTTCTCGTCATTGCTGTTCCCTCTCAGTTCTTCAGGTCTATTATCGCCGAGATTACATCTCTTCTCTCTGGCTCAACCCCTATTTTGGTAGGGACCAAGGGGATTGAGAATAGTACCCTGATGACCATGTCGCAGGTGGTGGCGTCGCTGCGAGGAAAAGGGCGCGAGGATGAATTCGCCTGTTTATCCGGCCCGAGCTTCGCGCGGGAGGTCTGCGAACAACACCCCACAGCAATAACCCTGGCCTCGAAAAACGCCGAACTTGCTGCCGAGTTGCAGGAATGCCTGTCCGCTGAGTACCTCAGGGTCTATACCAGCAGCGACGTGATAGGGGTGGAGCTCGGGGGTGCGCTTAAGAACGTGATCGCCGTAGCCGCGGGCATATCGGACGGGCTTGGGTTCGGCTTCAACGCACGGGCAGCGCTTATTACCAGGGGCCTGGCCGAGATTGCCAGGCTCGGCGTGGCCATGGGGGCCGAGCCTCTTACCTTCTCAGGCCTGGCAGGCCTGGGGGACCTAGTGCTTACCTGCACAGGGGATCTGAGCAGAAACCGGATGGTAGGGCTCAAGATTGCTGAAGGTTTATCCGTTGAAGAGATCGTGTCCTCGATGAAGATGGTCGCCGAGGGGGTTGAGACATCCAAAGCCGCTACCATGCTGGCGAGGAAGGTGGGAGTCGAGATGCCTATCACGTCGGATGTGTATCGAGTTGTCTATGAGGGCAAGGACCCATGCGTTGCGGTCACTGAGCTCATGACGCGACAGCTCAGGGGGGAGCTAGAGGGGAGAAGGGACATCATTTTAGGTCGGCCATGATTCAAGACGCTGCAGGCAAGCAAGACGATAAGCCCTTGCCCGAGATTCTCAGGGAAAGGCTGCCGCGGTCTCTTTTCACCCACAGGGTGTACCACGTTCCCGTTCTCGGATCGACCAATTCCCGTGCAAAGGAGCTGGCAAAAAGAGGGGAAGCCGAAGGGACCCTGGTGATTGCCGAGAAGCAGACGGAGGGCAGGGGCAGGCTGGGGAGGCAATGGCATTCCCCTGCCGGGGTGAACCTGCTGTTCTCGGTGCTATTCAGACCGCCGCTTTCCATCGACAGGGTTTTTTCCCTCACCATGCTCGTTGCCGCTTCCCTCGTTGATGCAATCCATGCGATGAGCGGGCTTAACGCCTTGATAAAGTGGCCAAATGATATTTACTGCCGCGGAAAGAAAATGGCGGGTGTCCTAACAGAGTTTTCAACGGAGGGCAGGGCCATAGAGTATGTGGTAGTAGGAACAGGGCTCAATGTGAATTGGGACCTATGCGACCAGCCAGAGTTGCAACACAGTGCTACAAGCCTGATAAACGAGCTGGGCTATCCGGTTTCCAGGGTTGCGCTTCTGTCATGTTTTCTCGAACTACTGGAGAAGAACTACCGTCTTATCTTGATGGGGAAAGACGCCTTTGTCCGCGATCAATGGAATAGGTTTTCCATGGTAATCGGGAGGGATGTTTTGATCGATCCGGAAGGTGAAAAGAAAAAGGCCACAGTGACAGGAATCGACAGAAACGGGGCTCTCCTCATCGAAGAGGAGGGAGGAAGGGCATCATCGCTCGTGTGCGGCGATGTGCAGGTGCTTTTCCCGTCATTACCGGGAAACCGAGGTTAAAAAAGATATATCTGGTGGCTGTCAGGATTCTTTCCAAAGAAGGTAACATCGTCGATCTTCTCTACCTTTGGCCCTCGCAGGAGGGTGTACAAGGTCCTCTCTATGCCGATACCCCCGCCGTAGGTGTCCGGAAAGGTGGGTCTCCCGTTCCGGTCTTTCAGGCTTGCCGCCAATAGAAACGGCCCGTACCCGTCCAGCTGGTTGATGTTCTCGATGTTGCCCTCGGAAATGATGGGCCGCACGGAAATAACCTTGTTGTCCAGCAACCGTTCTATGATGGGCTCGTAGAGCCATTCCCGTATGGCCCCGGAGAGGAGTTCCCTGGCGTCGGTCTGTTCGCCGCTGTCTCGGATAATGCTCTTGGCGCAGATGTCATAGTTGTATACCATATCGGAGGTAACCCCGGACTGTTCTATCTTTCCCTCTGGTGTGAGGTAAGGATAGACAAGGTCGTAGTTCTCCCTCGGGATGCCGGTGATCCAGAAAAACTGTGCCTGAGTCTCCTTTCCCGCCAGCGATTCGTAGTCTTTCGGTCCATACTTCTTCTTTACGTCATCATATGTGAAGGAGGGAAAGGGCTGCTTTGGGATCTCAATGGCGACTCCGAGCTCCTTCAGCTCATCTTGGTTTCTCTCCACCACCCTGTCCAGGCTATAGATGATGAGTCTCTCGAAGAAGTCCTTGGCAGTGTTCGTATCTTCCCGCAGAAGTTCCTTCACCATATCCTGCTTGGAGAGATAGGTCTCCAGGTCGACGCCCCTGTTTCTCCTCACCTCCATGTCCATCTGGCTGAAATCGACGATGTACTTGCCCCGCTGGATCCTGTCCGGGCTCTCCACCTCAAGCCTGATATTGGGAGAGTCGACGAATATGCCCTTTAGCCTGGGGTGATGGCAGGCGAGAAACTTGGCGTATATCATGCTGTGTGTGAGGACATAGTGGAGACCCTTGTAAGAGATCGAAGGCACGTGCTCGACATCGTGGGCCAGTGGATCGGTGAGAGGGCTCATCTGCACCCGCTCCATGTTGTAGAGGCCTTCGTCGGCCAGGAATTGGTGCATGGCGGTTACGAGGTTTGCCCGTATGGCTATGGCAGCGAGCAGGGTATCCCCCATCCACTTTTGATAGTAGTACTTCTCGATATATTCCTGAAGGCTCGACCCCGATTGCTTCAGGGCTGCCTGAAAGCCGAAGAGCGCATCTCCTATTCCGATTATATCTTCATCCTTCATCCGTTCACTCCTACAGTATGGGGAGATATTTATCGATCTCGTACTGGCTTACGTGAACCCTGTATCGGTCCCACTCGATTTTCTTATTGGCCACGAACTGATTGAAGATGTGGTCGCCGAGGGTCTCGCGAACCAATGCGCTCTTTTCCACCTCCTGCAGGGCCTCAAAGAGGTTTCCCTGGAGAGAGCTGATGCCGGCCCGCTCCCGTGCCGCCTCGTCCATCTCATAGATATCCTCCTCGATCGGCTCCGGGAGCGGATAGTTCTCCTCGATCCCCTTGAGGCCGGCAGCCAGCATGACGGCGAATGCCAGATAGGGGTTGCAGGCCGGATCGGGAGATCTGAACTCGATCCTGGTTGCCAGCTCCTTGCCTGGTTTATACATGGGCACCCTGATCATGGCTGAGCGGTTGCGCCTGGCCCAGGAGATATACACGGGGGCCTCGTAGCCGGGGACCAGCCTCTTATAGGAATTTACCCACTGGTTGGTCACCGCGGTTATCTCCCTGGCGTGTCTCATGATGCCCGCTATGTATGATTTGGCCATTGATGAAAGATGGTAGACGTCTGTGCGATCGTAGAAGGCGTTGATATCGCCTCTGAACAGGGACTGATGGACGTGCATGCCGCTCCCGTTCTCGCCGAAGATGGGCTTGGGCATAAAGGTGACATACGAGCCCATCTTCCGCGCGATCTCTTTTGCCACGATCCGGTAGGTCATAGTCTTATCGGCCATGACCAGGGCCTCGTCATACCTGAGGTCGATCTCATGCTGGCTGGGCGCCACCTCGTGGTGGCTGTATTCCACCCTGATTCCCATATCCTGGAGGGCGAAGATTATCTCCCTTCTCAAATCGCTGCCCATATCAAGGGGACGGTTGTCGAAATAGCCGCCCTTGTCAAGGGGCTTGGGAGAGGTTTGGCTGTCCAGACAGAAGAACTCCAGCTCCGGCCCCATGTAAGCCTTTAACCCTTTCTCGGCGAGCCTTTTCACCATCCTCTTCAACACATATCGAGGGTCGCCCTCATAGTGGGTTCCGTCCGGCTGAAGGATATCGCAAAACATGCGGGCTACCGGCCTTTCCTGGGGCCTCCAGGGAAGGAACTGAAAGGTGTTCGGCTCCGGCATGGCGATCATATCGCTCTCCTCGATCCTGGCAAAACCCTCTATGGAAGAGCCGTCAAAGCCCATTCCCTCCTCAAGACCCTCCTCGAGTTCGGAGGGGGTAACGGCAAAGCTCTTCAGGATACCCAGCACATCGGTAAACCAGAACTGGATAAAGCTGACATCCCTCTCCTTGACGATCTTGAGAACATCATTCTTTGTCTTACACAGCATAAGTCTCCTTTCGTGGTCTTTTAGTTTCACCCAACCCTTTTTCTTGACCCGAGGATTTCAGCCACATCCAGGCCGGTGGCGTTTTTTATCCCCTCGAATATGGCCGCAACGGATCCAGCAACACCTTTAACATAGCTCGGCATGCCCTGTCCATCACCACTGTCAACGATAGTGATTTTATCGATCCGCAGGTTGTCGGCAACCATTCTGGTGACCTTATCAAGGATGCCTGGCAGCTGTTGGATGAGGAAGAGCTCTCGTGTATCATCTTTTTCCCACTGTTCTCTTAGCAGCCTCACCGCCTCTGCCGTGGCCCTGCCGTCCTCTGCTATCCGTGCGGCGTCGCCGACAGCCCTCAGTTCTTTGGCCTCCTTTTCAGCCCTGGCAGGCACCACCATCTCGGCCTCGTACTTGCTCTTGTTCATCTTGACTCTCTGCTCCTCAAGCATCTGTTCTTCCGAGATCCTCGCGATATCGCCTGCCACCTTTGCCCTGGCTTCAGACGCATTTGCCTGTGAAGCCAAATCGGCCGTCTTTACCCTCAGCTCGTTTTCTGCCTCCGCTATGGAGATGCCTGCCACGGCCTCTGCGACGTTGCCCTTCTTCTTTGCCTCTGCTGCCACGAGCCGAGCATCGGCTTCTGCCGTGGCCTCGGTGATCCTCGCATCCCGGCGCACCTCCGCGTTCTTTCTCCTCCCGACTGCCTCCAGATATCCCTGTTCATCGGAAATATGTTTGATCTTAAAGGTGTCGAGGACCAAACCGAGCCTCATAAGATCGGCTCTTGCCTCTTCTGCCACCCGTTCCGAGAATGCAAGCCTGTTGCTGTTCGCCTCCTCCGGAGTCAAGGCAGCCAGGACCCCCCGGAGGCTTCCTTCGATGTTTTCTTTTGCCACCTGGGATATGTCGCTGATGTTTTTTTCCAAGAATCTCTCCAGCGCATTCGAGAGCCCCTCCTGTTCGCTTCCCGCTAACTTTACGTTCGCCATAGCCTGGATATTGATGGGGATCAGACCGTTGGTGAGCGCACCCGTGAGCTCCAAGTCGATAGGGATGATGTTCAGCGGCAACCTGGTTGCCGACTCGAGAATGGGGACCCTCAGGCCTCTTCCTCCCTTAATAATCCTATATCCTACCTCTGTGCCATCCTCGAGTCTTCTCTTTCTGCCGGAAAAAACCAGGATCTCGTTGGGATGGCATATCCTGAGATTCGTCTTGATAAAGGCAACAATCACTAAGATTGCTATGATGCCTGAGCCGATCCAAAAACCTACCATAATGCTACCTCCTCGGTAAAGTTTTATTACCCAATGGCCTTTGGCCCCCTCTCCATGGTCCTGATCCTGATGCAGTGCGGCAGATCAAGGACAAATATTACCGTCCCCTATATTCCCGGTTCTTGCTCCCTTAATGATGGCTTCAATAACCGGCTCCACGAAATCCTCGTTGCAGGCCACCTCAATCTTCACCTTTTTGAGGAGACCGCAGACCTCCTTTGCACCCCTATAGACCTCTGTGAAGCCCATCTGCCTCCCCCGTCCCAGGGCGTTGGAAACAGTCAAAAGATGTACATCAGCATCCTCTAACGCTTTCTTTACCTCGTCCAGCCGATGGGGCTGGATAATCGCGATGATATATTTCATTGCCGCCCTCCTATTCCAATACCGTATAGGAAGCTTCATGGTGCTGGGTGAGATCAAGGCCGACCATTTCGTCCTCTCGGCTCACCCGCATCCCGAACAAGGCGTCCGCCAGTATGAAGAGCATCCAGGTCATTGCAGCCGCGTAAGCAAGGCAGACCAGGAGATACAGGCCTTGGATCAGGAACAAGGCGCTGTTTCCGAAGAAGAGCCCGTTCGACCCTGTCTCATTGATAGCCTTTTGTGCGAAGAGCCCTGTTGCGAGGGTTCCCCACATCCCCCCAATGCCGTGGACGCCGAACACATCGAGAGAATCATCGTAGCCCGCCCTCGGTTTGAGCGCCGTGACCGCCAGGTATGAGAAGATGCCTCCCAGGGCCCCGATCGCTACCGCGGATAAAGGCCCCACAAAGCCGCAGGCCGGGGTTATGGAGACGAGCCCTGCTACCGCGCCTGTCACGATTCCCAATACCGTCGGAGCCCCGTGATGCTGCCACTCGATAAGGGCCCAGGTAAGGCCGGCCGCCGCCGCCGAGATATTTGTGGTCACGAATGCATTTGCCGCAATGCCCCCGGCCTCTAAAGCGCTTCCTGCGTTAAACCCAAACCACCCGAACCACAGCAGGCCGCCGCCCAACATGGTGATCGGAAGATTGTGAGGAGTGAATGCCTGTTTCTCGTAACCCAGTCTCTTTCCAATAAGGGCTGACATAACAAGGGCTGATATCCCGGAACTCACGTGGACAACGATTCCACCGGCAAAGTCAAGGGCGCCCATTTTCTTCAGCCAGCCCCCTGTCGACCACACCCAGTGAGCGATCGGGTCGTAGACAAGGGTGGCCCAGAGCAGCATGAAAAAGGTAAACGCAGAGAACTTAATCCTTTCGGCAAAAGCGCCGACGATCAGGGCAGGGGTGAGGATTGCAAACATCGCCTGGAATACCATGAAGGCCTGATGGGGAATCGTGCTGCCGTAGTCAGGGTGCGGCCCGAGCCCTATTCCCTTGAGGCCGACCCAATCCAGGCCCCCGATGATGCCATGGCCGGTATCAGGACCGAAGGACAGGGAGTACCCGTATATCACCCATTGCACGCCGATCAGACACATAATCATGAAGCACTGCATGAGGATGGAGAGGATGTTCTTCCTCCTCGCCATGCCCCCGTAGAAGAGGGCGACGCCGGGGGTCATGATAAAGACCAAAGCTGCTGAAACTAACACCCAAACTGTATCCCCTGAATTCATGGTACACCTCCCTGCTGTCGGTATAGGCATGATGATTAGCAAATGGAATGCCACGGAAGGGAAAAGTATAACATGTTGATATTTCTGAATAATATTCTAACAGTGAAGAGGGGTGCCTCCCCATAAATTACATTTCTGTAGAAAAGATGCTATAGAGAGACAAAAAGGTATGAAAGCAAAGAGAAGGATAGTTTACCGGTAGGTCCGGTAATCTATGCCGTATCGTTTCGCCTTATAATTGAATTTGCGCTCGGTTATGTGCAGCATCTGGGCTGCCTTTGACATATTGCCATGGTTATTTTTCAGGGCGTCGATAATCATCTCTCTTTCGAGATTTGCCGCAGCCTCCTCCAGAGATAGAGCAGGGACCGTGTCGGACTCTTCACCGGTCTGAAGAGTCGGAGGCAGGTGATAGCTGTGGATCACGTGCTCGTCGCAGAGGAGCACTGCCCGCTCGATGCAGTTCTCCAGCTCGCGCACGTTGCCGGGCCAGTGGTACTGCATGAGCATGTCGATCGCAGGGGTGGACAGCCGCCTGATGTCCTTTTGGTTTTCTCTTGAATACTTCTCCAGGAAGTGGTCGGCCAAGAGCAATATGTCGGTTTTTCGCTCCCTCAACGGGGGCATGTAGATGGGAAAGACATTCAGCCGATAATAGAGGTCGCTTCTGAATGTCCCCTCATCCAAGGCAGCCTCAAGGTTTTTGCTGGTTGCCGCTATGATCCTGATATCTACCTTGATGGTGTGGTGTCCGCCCACCCGCTCCAACTCTTTTTCTTGGAGCACCCTGAGAAGCTTTACCTGAAGGTCCAGGTCAATGGAGCCTATCTCGTCAAGGAAGATGGTGCCCTTATTGGCAAGCTCGAATTTACCCAGCTTTTGGCGGATCGCCCCTGTAAAGGCGCCTTTCTCGTGCCCGAAGAGCTCGCTTTCGATCAGGTTTGCGGGCAGGGCTGCGCAGTTCACCTTCACAAAGGGCTGTTTCGCCCGCTGGCTGTTGTAATGGATGGCATTGGCAGCCAGCTCCTTTCCCGTGCCGCTCTCGCCCCTGATCAATACGGTTGCGTTGCTTCGACAGACCTGAGAGATCATCTGAAAGACCTCCCGCATCTTGTTGCTGTTGCCGATGATGGTGGTAATCCGGTATTTCTGGGAGAGCTCATCCCTCAACCTTCGGTTTTCTTCTCTCAGCTTCTCGCTTTCGAGCTGAAGAGCCTCGAGGTTGATCACATGCTGGGCAATCATTGTTGCGACAATGGACAGGAGCCTTTCTCCCTCTCTCAGGGAATAGACGTGGTCATAGGGCCGGTCAACGCTCAAGGTCCCCACGACCTGATCCCCCTTTTTCACGGGAACACAGATATAGGAGAGCTCCTGATCGCGGAGGATTCTTCTGGTGGCTGTTCGGTCCAAAAACAGGGGCTCCTGGCTGATCTTCGGAACGATAAAGGCCTCTCCGGTCTGGATCACCCTGCCGGTCACCCCTTCGCCTACCCGATATTTTCCCCTCTCGATGGCGACCCTGGACATGCCGTGGGCAACCTCGATCCTGATCTCTTTTCTGAGGGGGTTCAGGATGGTAACCGTACCCCGCACCATGCCCATAGAGGTGGAGAGGATCTCGAGCACCCTGTACAGAGACCTCCTCAGGTCAAGGCTCTCGCTGAGGGCCTTGGTGATCTCATAGAGGAGCGCGAGCTCCTCTGTCTTGGTTACGCCAGCGGCATTCATGGATGAGGGACTATTCATGGGAATCATTTTTACCAGATAGAGCCGGAAAGCACAATGAGTTTGGCATGTTTCTGTTTAGGCTCACACGAGAGAATGCTGCGTAGGGCTTGGATCCTGTTCCGAGGGCCCCGGTCTCCCGATGAGCGAGGCAAAGCCGGGATCGTGGATTTTGTATCGGCTCAGGGCTCTTTCCGGGTTCATATTCGCATAGCAGTATGGGCAGCCATGAGCACAGGTATCGGTCATGCCGATGTCGCGGCTCAGGGCACAGCCGCAGTGCTCGCGCTGACCCGGGTCTTTTTTGGATGAGACCTGGATGCCCCAGAGTTCGCGGATGAGCCCGGCGTCGATGCAGTGCGAAGGCTTGATGCCCAACAGCGTGTAATTTCTCTGTTCGGCGCAGGCAAAGATCTCCAGTCCGTGTTCGGCCGCAGAGGAGGCCATGTGCGAAAGGAGTCTCTCTGTTTCCGGGTTTCTCCTCGGGTCTTTGTCAAAGACGTACCCCTCGTTTTCCAGGGGCGCAAGGTTGCGGAGGGTTTTCCGGTACAAGGTGACGATGCTGGTGATTACCCTTCGGGTGTGCCCTGCAAGCTGCCGGCATAGGTGATCAAAAGCCTTGCGGTGGTAAGAGTAATCGGTCTTGTTTGAAAGGATGATGGGATCATAGCGCCAGATCACGCGGCGCGGCCCGAGCATTCGGCTCAACTCGATAAAGGTGGAGACACGCTCAGACAATGGCGGCAGGCTGGGCTCCAAGGCCTTGGGATAGTCGTTCACCGTAAATAGAACGTAGAAACGGTAACCCATGTCCTCTATCTTTGGAAGAAAGGGGAGCAGAGGAGCAGGATTTTTCGACCAGAACACGAAGGCGTCCACGGATTCCGACAGGAGCGAAATGCGCGCAACCTGCTTGGGATTGAAGGGATTGGGCACCAGGCAGTATCCCGCCCGCAAACGGTTCATGAACCATTCGGAATAGAAAGCGGGTATATCGGTGCGGCGGCTGGCGCTGATAATCATTTTTTACCTCTTTACCAGGCGGATTAGTCAAAAGAAAAGCATATATGAGGTAAAAGTAAGTCCGATAAGGAAAGATTTCAAACGATTTTTAGTGGCGATGAAAGGCCCGAGCTTGTCCACGATCGCTCCACCGCTCCTGATTTGACGGAAGGAATATTGAAAATCTCTCAATGGTGCAGTGCCATTCCCGATAGGGGCCAGCAGTCTTTCTATGAAATATTGAGGTATGATTCCGCAGGAGTTTCCCGGTAGTGGTTGTCGATATGCACTGGCAAAATATTCCGGAGAACCGTTGCTTTTTAAAGGAGAAGATTTTAGCAAGACAGACATTCGACCTGTAATCGAGCAGTAGCCTCTCGCCCACCTTTTTCATGAACATGTCCCGAGGATTCGTGAGAAACGCAGAATCGATCAGGCCTCCTGAGTCGTTATTTTTAAAACGTGCATCTATTGCAGAAAAAGGAAAAAAATCAGGTCTGCTCTCGTGCGGGAGATTGTCCTACGAACCCCTGATAGCCATACAGTCGGCCAATTTTCCTATGTGTGGTAAATACCTTGTATCCAGAAGGGGCGCTCAATTATGGGAAGCGTATTTTCCATTTAGACGTCTAAATGTCAAATATAATTACATACCTGTCGGATCGGTTTTGAACCTTTTCTGTCAGGAAGGCTTTAGAAGAGCTCGTGAAGCCCCATGATTGCTCAACCCGGAATTGCCTGCTTCGACCTGTATTGTCTTGCCCATGAGAAGACTTTTTCCACAGGATAAGCTAAGCAATGCTCGACAAAATAGGCTAATTATGATACAATTAAACAATCTGAATTTAATACTACCAGAAAAGCTAAAAATTGAACAACGCAATAAGCTAACGAAAGCACGAGTGTTATGGCAAGTCCACATGAAAAGCTGGCCGAATCCCTTGCAATCCTTAGAGCCCTGCAAGAACGCGGTGTCATTGCCGTGCGTTCAACTGATCTGACCCGGACGCATCGGGAGCGCTTGGTCAAAAACGGCTTCTTGCAAGTGGTCATGAAGGGCTGGTACATTCCCGCACGCCCGGAAGAGGTCACGGGAGAGAGCACGGCATGGTATACAGCGTTCTGGGGTTTCTGTGCAGCCTACTTGAAGGAGCGTTTTGGGACGAATTGGAGTCTCTCGCCTGAGCAGTCACTATTGCTGCATGCCGGAAACATGAAGGTTCCGCGGCAGTTGATTGTACGCTCACCGAGGGCCCGGAACAAGGTCACAAACCTGCCGCATGATACATCGTTATTCGATATACGTGCAACATTGCCCGAGGCTGGACATAGTGCAGAGAAGTACGGATTGCGCCTTTTCTCTGTATCTGCAAGTCTGGTGAGCTGCAAATCTTTCTTTTTTCGACAGCACGCCACGGATGCACGAGCAGTTTTGGCTATGGTGCGAAATGCATCAGATTTACTCGCATTGCTCCTTGCAGGTGGACACACCACGGTTGCCGGCCGTCTCGCAGGGGCGTTCCGAAATATCGCGCGTGACCGTATTGCAGATGATATTGTCAAAACTATGCAAACCGCTGGTTACGATATTCGTGAAAAGGATCCATTCGAAGACACGCTGAATCTCATCCTGCCGGTGCGAGAACAGTCGCCGTACGTGAACCGCATTCGCCTCATGTGGCAACAGATGCGAGAACCAATACTAAAACGATTTCCGGCCGCCCCTGGCAGACCTTCCGACATCGATGTCTATCTCAAGGCAGCCGATGACCTGTACGTTACTGACGCTTATCACTCATTGTCCATTGAGGGCTATAGGGTCAGCCCTGTTCTGATCGAACGGGTCCGCATAGGCGAGTGGAATCCGGATGAGAATGAGGATGATCGTGAACACCGTAATGCCTTAGCTGCACGCGGGTACTGGCAGGCCTATCAGGCGATCAGGGAAAGCGTACGAAAGGTATTGGAGGGCGAAAATCCCGGAACAGTTGGTGATGCTGATCATGCTAACTGGTACCGTGAAATGTTTGGGCCGAGTGTAACAGCCGGCCTTGTGCGGACAGCGGACCTCGCTGGCTACCGCAACGACCAGGTATATATCCGCCACTCAATGCATGTGCCACCTCGCCATGAAGCGGTGAAAGACTGTATGCCGGCCTTTTTTGATCTGCTGAGGGAAGAGCCGGAACCGTCGGTACGTGTTGTTCTGGGTCACTTCGTGTTCGTATATATCCATCCGTACATGGATGGCAATGGCCGTATGGGACGATTCCTTATGAATGTGATGCTCGCTGCCGGCGGGTACCCCTGGACCGTTATTCCACTGGAAAAGCGGGACGACTATATGGCTGCTTTGGAAAGCGCGAGCGTGGAACAGGATATTTCACCGTTTGCAATTTTTCTTGGCCGCCTTGTTTCTGACAGTTTAGAAGGTAAGCCAGCGCCACAGGTGCCACCCAGTTGATAATTAGCATTGAGAAAAATTCGCTTGTTAAAAGTGGATCACGTGAATATTGGGAGGCTAAGTCCATCGATTCATAAATTCGATAACGAATTTATTTAGACTTCGGCTGAGCTCAGTCGTAGCCCTCAGGACTTAGTGCTGAGTGAGCATTTTATCATTTTTAATTAATCAAAATACGGTACCGTATTTGCGAATCGAAGCACTAAGGGAAATTCTGAAAACAGTAAATACCCATTCTTACATTTATTTAACCAGGGACAACCATGCCCGACCACTTCTGTCATTATTCAGATGGTCGGCCCAGAAGATCTGCCTGGAATTGAATGCTATTTATAAGTTCGGTCCTTCACACTTTTGCATGGGCCATACTACATATAGTGGTATCCAGAGATGACCAAGTTACTGAAGAAACACGGGCATACAGATCAAGCCCGCCACAAT
>Ga0307428_1000581_pt1 | contig 22143 bp, 17 predicted proteins | sample SalMarWE160240MG_FD_202161 | JGI IMG/M metagenome (GOLD analysis project Ga0307428, IMG submission 202161) | Salt marsh sediment microbial communities from the Plum Island Ecosystem LTER, Massachusetts, United States - WE1603-240 | ecosystem: Environmental > Aquatic > Marine > Intertidal zone >...
CCCCTCCTGTTGAAATAAAAATAAAAGCCCTGCCAGGATCGATTGTTTATCATTTTCCTTGTCATGAAAGTTCTTTGCTCTGTTTAAAACCCTTTTACGTATATCCAAGAAAATTGTCAAGAAAAATTTTGAAAAATTTCTTGACCCATGAAAAAAAATCATATAAGTAAGGATTATGGAAAAAGCAATGAGTACATCGCTTACTGACATAGCAACCTTTGTAACGGCTTCAAAGTACAATCCTCGGTGGGGGCCTGGCTTCTTTTGAGGTGCTATCCATAAGTCAGGCCGCCTGAGTCACGATCAGGCGGCTTTTTTATTGCTTTTTAAAGCGCGAGGAGGCTGCAAATTATGGAAGAGTTTTCAAATATATCGGTTGACACCAACCTGGATTTTGATCGAATGACAGCATTGCGGGCTGAGGCCGATCGGCTCTTAGGCTTTGAGTCCAGGTATGTCTGGGACGTAAGCATTAATGGGATAAAAATCCAGCTCCGAACCAATAACCATGAGATTTTAAACTTATGGCGCGATAACTGGCATCCAGCACCCACAGGTCAGGGCAACATTCATCCCCATGGCGTCTTGTATGCAATTACAGGCATGAAACACATTGATCCCTTTTGCGCTTATCACCCTGAATCAAAGACAGCCTTCGCCTTTAATATTGATTTCTATGGGAAAATTCGGTCCCTCGCTCTGGGGGTGGTAATGGACTTTGTCGAATCAAGAGAGGAGATACATTTTATTAGGGGATCCCTGGTTGAGGTCGACGGGGAAGGAATCGCTTTTCTTTCCAAGACCGACGGCGGGCGAACAACGCATGCCTTTCTTCTGCTGCAGATGGAGAAAGCCAGAATCCATTCTCACGAATGGATCTTTGCCCAGCACCTGGGAGGGGAAAAAGGCAGGATCTCGACTTATAGCTCAGAGCGGGCTTTTTTCATACGTTCAGATGTGACCAGGATTAATGCCCGCCTGGGTGAGCTTATCAACCGGTGTGTCAGGCACGGCGACTTCTTCCTTCTGGACCCTCTCTGGATTGGCGGCTCTACAAAGGCAGTTGATACAACCAGGATCAAGGTTGCATTTCTGTTAATACCGGACGGCCAGAATGAGGCAGTCGTTCGGCTGGACCCTGAAGAGGCCCTTGACCTGATGATCAACAATTCAGAGCCTTTTTTTAACCCCCATATGCTGATACGCACGCCGGAGCGGCTGGCCATGGAGCGAGACTTCATGAAGAACCTGCTTGAATTTATAAGCGTTTACCGCGTGAACACCTCCCTGCCCTTGCTTGACGTTCATGGTCGAATCCGCGATGTCATTGCCGGTCGTCATTATGAGGAGAAACCGGTGCCTAAATTGGCTCCGGTAGACAGTAAAAAGAGGATCGAGCTCAACATCCCGGAGCTTAACCTTGCAGCCGTTCGCACCATGGTTGAGCGGATGAGACATCAGTCCAACATAGAACACTACCCCGATCATGTGGTGAGGAGAATGGCAGAGAGCTTCGGTACCAGGACCAGGTTCGGCAGCTACAACTTTGTTTCCACAGTCAAAAACCGAAGTGCGGGGCTTACTATCATAGCGAGCCCGAATCTGGAGCACCAGAGAATCGTTTCCGCGAGACAGAGAGAACTGATCGCAAACCTGCCTAAGACCCTTAAGACACTAGAGGAATACCTCAAGCGATCACCCTTTATCTGTGTCGAAAGGACCATGGGGGACAACAACGAATTCTCGCCTCGCTGCACTATGTTTCAGTCCGTTCATCGTGAGGAGATGGCGCGGCTTGCCCATATGGTTAATCAGACCCTGATGCCGAGAGATGAGTCCAAACCAGGCCCTGAGTTGTATCTCGTCTATATCCCAGAGTGGCAGGAAAAGGATCGTCAGATAGTTGTGCTGCCTGATATCGGGACCACCTTTGTTCTCGGCACCGATTACTACGGAGAGGCAAAGAAGGGCTTCTTGCGCATGGCAATGTGGGAGGCCAAACAGAGGGGCATGCTCGGACTTCACGCAGGGGCAAAGGTCATTCGGGCTCGAGATAAGAACGGCGCCTTGAAACAATACGGGATGCTGCTGTTCGGCCTTACGGCAACGGGAAAGACAACCCATACGTGCCACAATCACGGGCTTACCGGCAAAGGCCAGGGCATCAAGATCATACAGGACGACGTGGTTATGCTTAGAAGGGATGGCTCTATCTTGGGAACGGAAAGGGGGTTTTACATCAAGACCGATAGCCTTAACCCAGAGATTCAGCCTATCCTCTATCATGCCGCTACGAGCCCGAATGCCATTTTCGAAAATGTTCTGGTGGACTATTTAGGAGATGTTGATTTTCAGGATGAGATTCTGACAGGAAACGGCAGGTGCATTATTCAGTCCAGCGATTTAGGTGAACACATGGCCGAACCTGTGAACCTTCCGGATCTCTCCAACCTGGATGGGTTGATCATCGCATTTATTACCCGAAGAAACACTATTCTGCCCATTGCCGGCAAGCTTTCCCATGCCCAGGCTGCTGCTGCATTCATGCTCGGTGAAAGCATTGAGACCTCCGGCAGTGACCCGCGAAGAGAAGGCGAATCAGTGCGCGTTGTAGGCGACAATCCCTTTATCATGGGCGATCCTGCCGCAGAAGGAAACACCTTTTTTGATATACTCATGGGCCTTGGCGACAAGGTTCAATGCTATCTCCTGAATACCGGAGGCGTGGGGGAGATCAGGGAAACTTCCTCTGACGGATCAAAGATTCTGAAACGGGCAGTGACAAGGATACAGATACCAGAGATGGCCGCTATCATTAAAGGCATTATTACTGGCACCATTGAATGGGAGAAAGACAGGCACTTTGGGATAGAGGTACCCAGAGCAGTGCCAGGTATGGATATAGAAACATATGATTCGAGGAAATTCTACAGCACTATGGAGATTGAAAACATGGTAAAAGACCTCAAAAAGGAGCGCAAGGAATACATGGTGCGCTTCAAGAATCTGAATCCCAAAATCAGACAGTCAGTCTGATGGCTGCCTGACTTAAGTATACATCTTTTGTAGGCGATTCTCTTTGTAGGTCAAATAAGATCCTGGAAGTCTAAAAATTTTGCATAAAAGGGAAAGACTTTCCTTTAATTTTTTCCTTGACATTATGATTCTATATAGTTAAAAATTTTATTTATGGTTCAAGGAAAAGAGATAATCTATAAGAATTGGTGGTGGCACAGCTCCACAAGGGAGGTGTGCTCGCCGTAGGAATAGTTACGTAATTTCATAAACCGTGGGGCCCACTTCCCTGGGTCCCGCGGTTTTTTTATCTCTGTTGTAGTGCAAAAAGGGCCGTGGGGCTCCAAACCTCACGGCCCTTTTCTATTTCGGGATCGAGCATTAAGCATGAACCCTTCGCTATCCGAGTTTAAGCGCCTGGCAGAGCAGGGGAACCTGATACCGTGCTATCAGGAATTCTTGGCAGATACGGAAACGCCGGTTTCCGCCTATCTGAAGATCAGGGACAAGAGCTTTTCCTATCTTCTGGAGAGTGCCCAAGGCGGTAGGAGATGGGGGCGATACAGTTTCATCGGCCACAAACCTTTCCTTACAGCGGCCTTTAGGGGCGAAAAAATGGTGATTACGCAAGGAGACAACAAGAGGGTGGTAGAGGATGGGGTGGACCCTCTGCGTATATTGAGGGGTTTGATCGGGAACTTTAAACAGGTGACAATCGAGGATCTCTCGCCATTTCAAGGCGGATTGGTAGGGTATGTCAACTATGAGCTCGTCAGGAAGTGGGAGTATCTCCCCGGGATTTCTCCTGATCTCACAGGCATGCCCGAGTCTATTTTTACCTTCTCAAAGCGCATGATCATCTTCGATCACCTGACCCACCGGATCCGGGTGGCGGCATTTGCCCATGTGCGGGAAAGCAAGGATTTAAAGGAGGCCTATGACCGGGCTTCTCAGGAGATCGATGAGACCATTAGTGAACTGCAAGCTCCTCTGTCGTCTCTCCCAGAGAACGAGACCTGTTCGGTCTCTCATCTTGAGTCAAACCTCAGCAGGCAGGACTTTGAAAGGCTGGTTCGCAAGGCCAAGGATCATATCGCTGCAGGCGACGTGATTCAGGTGGTTCTCTCCCAAAGGTTCTCTGCGGATGTGGCGGGCGATGATTTCACCCTCTACCGAAGTCTGAGAAGCATCAACCCGTCTCCCTACATGTTTTATCTCAATCTGGGAGAGACCAAGCTGATCGGGTCTTCTCCTGAAATCCTTGCCCGCCTGACGAATAAAAGGATCGAGCTTCGACCCATCGCAGGCACCAGGCCGAGGGGGAAAACCCCTGAAGAGGATCTGGATCTGGAGAGGGAACTCACGTCTGATCCCAAGGAACGAGCAGAGCATATCATGCTGGTCGATCTCGGGAGAAATGATGTGGGAAGGGTAGCCATACCCGGCTCAGTGAGCGTTCCCCGGCTTATGGATGTGGAGCGTTACTCCCATGTCATGCATCTCGTTTCCGGCGTGGAGGGCCGGCTGAAACCGGAGATGGATCAATTCGACCTCTTTATGGGTGCCTTTCCTGCAGGAACCGTTTCAGGCGCACCAAAGATCAGGGCCATGGAGATCATCAGCGAATTGGAACCGACGGCACGGGGACCCTATGCCGGGGCTGTCGGCTATTTCGGTTTGAATGGGAATATGGATTTCTGCATTACCATTCGCACCATCCATATTGCTGATCGCAGGCTCTCCATCCAGGTGGGTGCGGGGATCGTTGCCGACTCATCTCCTGAAGGAGAATACGAGGAAACCTTGAAAAAGGCGGCTGCTATGCTCAAGGCTGTTACAATGGTGAACGAACCATGATCCTGATGATCGATAACTATGACTCCTTCACCTACAATCTTGTCCAGATGTTCCAGGTGATTGGAGAGCAGGTCCAGGTATGGAGAAACGATCGAATAGATATCCCTACTATAGAGGGCTTGAGACCGCGTGCAATCGTCATTTCACCCGGTCCCGGCACCCCTGACCGGGCCGGAATCTCGGTAGAGCTTATCCGTCATTTAGGATCGAAGATCCCCGTTCTGGGTGTTTGTCTGGGTCACCAATCTATCGCAACGGCCTTCGGAGGCAAGGTCATTCGGGCTCAGAGGATCATGCACGGGAAGACCTCCCGTATCTTTCACCACGGGAGATCTCTGTATCAGGGCCTGCCCAATCCCTTTGAGGCTGTCCGCTACCACTCTCTGATCGTCTCTAGGGACTCTCTGCCCGACTGTCTGGAGATAAGCGCATGGACGGAGGAAGGCGAAATCATGGGCCTGAGACACCGAGAATTCAAGGTGGAAGGCGTTCAATTTCATCCGGAATCGATCTTAACGGATTTCGGCAATCATCTTATCAAGAATTTCATCCGGCTTTCACAGTGCCGTACACCATAATCTTTTAAAAGGAGGGATTAAATCATGATCAAAGAAGCTATTTCAAAGGCGGTCAACGGGATGGACCTTACAGAAAGGGAAATGGAAGCGTCCATGGGGGAAATCATGACCGGCAGGGCAACCCCAGCCCAGATAGGCTCACTTATCACGGCCTTACGGATAAGGGGTGAAACCGTTGATGAGATCGTCGGGGCTGCTAAGGCCATGAGGGCCAAGGCAACAAGAATATGCACCAATAATCATCTGCTGACCATTGACCGGGATGAGATCAATGTAGAGGATGAAACCATCCTCGATGTTGTGGGGACCGGCGGAGATGGGACCGGAACCTTCAACGTATCAACCACCACCTCATTTGTTGCTGCCGGAGCAGGGGTAAAGGTGGCAAAACACGGCAATAGAGCAGTTTCCAGCCTGTGTGGAAGTGCGGATGTGCTTGAGAGCCTGGGAGTGAAGCTCGAGGTGACCAGCACCGATGTGGAACGATGCATTCAGGAGATAGGGATAGGATTTCTCTATGCCCCCCTCTTCCATGGGGCCATGAAATATGCTGCCGGGCCGAGGCGCGAGATAGGGATACGCACCATCTTTAATCTTCTCGGTCCCTTGACGAACCCGGCAGGCGCCTCCGCGCAGGTCTTGGGGGTGTATGAACTGGGTCTGACCGAAAGGATCGCCTATGTCCTCAAAAATCTGGGGACCAAGGAGGCGTTTGTGGTCTGCGGAGAGGGGACCTTTGATGAGATAAGCATCTGCGGCCCCACCAGGATTTCCCATCTGAAGGGCGGCCAGGTAACGACCTTCGAATTGACGCCTGAAGAGTATGGATTCACAACAGCGCCCGTAGCGGAGATACGAGGGGGGAGCACCCAGGAAAACGCCCGTATCGTCAAGAATATCCTGGACGGTGAAAAAGGCCCCAAGAGAGACATGGTGCTTCTAAATGCAGCGGCTGCGTTTGTGGTCGCAGGTCTCGACAGCGGCATACAGGAAGGGATCGTCAGGGCGCGAGATGCCTTGGATTCCGGCAGTGCCAGGAAAAAGCTTGATGACCTGGTCTCTTTCACCCAAGAGTGCGCCTGCTATGTCCGGGAAGAGCTCTCATAAAATAATATCATTTCATTCGATTATTTTATAAAACGCGACTTCGTCGCTTGGTTAACTCACGGCTGGTGCGGAACGCTTTATAAAATCGCTCAACGATCTAAAAAGGGGAGCCCTATGGATTCTCGCTTAGTTCAGATATTGGCCGAGAAACGCAAAGAGGTCGATAGACTAAAAAAGGAGAGGGAACCAAAGGATAGAAACACTGATCTGCTTCCTATCCTCGATTTTAGGGATGCGATTTCCATACCCAATAGGATCAACCTGATTGCCGAGATAAAATTCGCCTCTCCTTCAGCAGGCATCATCCGTGATCAGGAGCACCCCATCAGCATAGCTCGGATATACAAAAAGGCCGGCGCAGCAGCGATATCGCTTTTGACCGATACGAGGTTTTTTGGTGGAGATCTCCGGTATCTGCCGCGCCTAAAACGGGCAACCTCCTTGCCTATAATGCGCAAGGATTTCATCGTAGACGAGATCCAGGTGAGGGAATCCTTCCAGTGGGGGGCGGATGCTATCCTCCTGATTGCCCGCATCGCATCACGGCAGAAGCTCAAAGCACTGCTCGGCATGTGTCAAGATTTCGGCATGGCAGCCCTCACCGAGGTCCATGACCGGAATGATTTGAACAAGGCCCTTGAGTGCGGAGCTGATATCATCGGAATAAACAATCGGGATCTGGACACCTTCAAGGTTGATCTCGCCACTACCCTCAGGCTTGCCCCCCAGGTGCCGGCAGGGCATATCATCATCAGTGAAAGCGGTATTCGGAATGGCGAAAATGTCCAAGCATTACAAAAGGCTGGGGTACATAGCATTCTGGTAGGAACCGCCCTGATGAAGAGCGAGGATATCGGGAAGAAGGCTAGAGAGCTTATTCAGGCAGGGGGAATGCCAGGTGATTAAGATTAAGATCTGCGGCATTACCAATCAGGCTGACGCCGCTCTGGCTGTTGAACTGGGCGCGGATGCGCTCGGCTTTATCTTTGCGCCGAGCCCTCGACAGGTTTCCCCTGAGCAGGCACGGAATATTATCAAGAGCCTCCCTCCCTTTGTTCAGACTGTTGGGGTCTTTGTGGATGAATCCCTGAACAGGATCAGGAATATTATGGATTTCTGCGGGCTTGACATGATCCAGCTCCATGGCGGTGAGTCCGCTGAATCCTGCAGTGCCCTGATGCCCCACGTGATCAAGGGTTTCCGCCTGAGTGATTCATCGCGCCTTTCATCGATAGGGGAGTATCGAGGGAAGATTAGGGCAGCACTTTTGGATACCTACCAAAAGGGGATACAGGGGGGTACGGGGAAGACCTTTGACTGGAACCTGGCAATCAGGGCCAAAGAGATGGGGATGCCTATTATCCTCTCAGGGGGTCTGAACCCCTCCAATATCCAGAGGGCTGTTGCGGCAGTGCAGCCATACGCTGTTGATGTCAATAGCGGCATTGAACAGCGCCCCGGGATAAAAAATCCGGTTCTGATAAAAACGCTCATGGAAAAGATACGGGAAATAGAGACCTGAGAGGGACAAGAGTGAATAAGAGAAAAGGATATTTCGGACTCTATGGGGGAGCCTTTGTGCCCGAAACCCTTATCGGGCCCCTTACCGAATTGGAAAAGGCCTTCAGGGGCGCCATGATGGAGAGGAATTTCCGCTCTGAGCTAACCTATTATCTCCATCACTATGTGGGGAGACCAACGCCTCTTTACCGTGCAGCTCAATTGAGCAGGCGTTTGGGCGGAGCAACGATCTATCTGAAAAGGGAGGATCTGGCTCACACAGGCGCCCACAAAATCAATAATACCTTGGGACAGATCCTCCTGGCCAGACGAATGGGTAAGACCAGGGTTATTGCTGAAACCGGGGCGGGCCAGCACGGGGTAGCGACTGCCACAGCAGCGGCACTTTTCAATATGGAGTGCCGCATCTACATGGGTGAGAGAGATATGCAACGTCAGGCCATGAATGTGTCTCGCATGAATCTTCTCGGGGCCGAGGTGATTCCGGTCAAGCAGGGGGGCAGAACCCTGAAGGATGCGATAAACGAGGCAATCAGGGACTGGGTGACCAATGTCGGAAACACCTACTATGTCATGGGGTCGGTTGTCGGCCCATATCCCTATCCCGTGATGGTGAGGGGATTTCAATCGGTCATAGGCAGGGAGGCAAGGCGCCAGATCAAAAGGGCGGAAGGCCGTCTTCCCGATGCAATCATAGCCTGTGTAGGAGGCGGGAGTAATGCCATGGGCATATTTTATCCCTTCCGCCGTGACCCGGTGGAATTGATAGGGGTAGAGGCAGCCGGTCTCGGGCTGGATACCGGCAAACACTCAGCTACCCTCTCAGAGGGGAGCCCCGGCATCTTGCACGGGGCCTTCAGCTATCTCTTGCAGACCCCGGAGGGGCAGATCAGGGAGGCCCATTCCATTGCCCCAGGCCTCGACTATCCCGGCGTGGGTCCGGAACATGCCTTTTTTAAGGACAATGGCAGGGCTGCCTATGTATCGGTGACCGACGATGATGCACGAGAGTGGTTTGAAATCCTCTCAGAAACGGAGGGGATCATCCCGGCCTTAGAGAGCGCCCATGCCGTGGCCTATGCGGCGAAAGTAGCCGGAAATATGAGCCCCGATAAGATCATGATTGTCAATCTTTCAGGCAGGGGGGATAAAGATATCTCTATTGTGGCAGAAAGACTGGGGCGGCGAAAGGACAGGTAACGGCATGAACAGGATAGATCTGCTTTTCAAAAGCTTGAAAACGGAGGGGAAAAAGGCCCTTGTCCCCTTTCTTACGGCAGGCGATCCTGATCTTGCCTATACCAGGGATCTGGTGCTCGGCCTTGAGGAATCCGGCGCTCATATGATCGAATTGGGAGTCCCTTTCTCCGATCCCATAGCTGACGGACCGGTTATCCAAGCCTCGTCACTCAGGGCATTGCGGCAGGGCATAGATATTACAAAGATACTGGCACTGGTTCACGAACTCAGACAAAAGACCGATATCCCTCTTGTCTTGATGACCTATTTCAATCCTGTGTATCGATTGGGATTGGAAAAAACGGCACGCCAGGCATCTCTGGCAGGGGTGGACGGCTTTGTGATCCCGGATCTCCCTTTAGAGGAATCTGCCGAATGGAGGGTATCGGCTGGGGAGAATAATCTTGATGCCATCTTTCTTGTAGCACCCAACACGCCTCAATCCAGGGCAAAATACATTGCCCAAAAAACCAACGGCTTTCTCTATGCCGTGTCCGTTACCGGCGTCACAGGGAAAAGGAAGGAAATCCCACAGGGGTTGACCGATTATCTCACGATACTGAGAAGCGTCACCGACAAGCCGCTTGTCGTAGGGTTCGGAATCTCATCTCCATCCCACGTGAGGAAGATCGGGCCTCTTTGTGACGGAGTAATTGTCGGCAGTGCGTTAATCGATCTTGTATCCCGTTTTAGGGATAAGAAAACAGGCAATGTACGCATGAAATCGTTTATCAGCTCTCTCGCGAAGGCCTTGACAGAAAGCTCATCTTAACATACTAAGAATAACTCTACGGTCCGGGTTTTTTATTGAGCTACGATGTCGAGAAAGATGAAAAACAACGCGGCAGTTTACGTGGAAGATCATTTTGGTATGGGGCTTTCCGAGTTCATAAAGCTCAAGGTGGAAGAGGAATCCCTCCATGACTATGAAATCGCAAAAATCTTAAATGTGCAACCGGCTGATGTCGGTCGATTGAGGAGAAGCTTTGGAATCAAAAAGGCAGATGGATTTCAGAGGCGATTTGAACGTAGGCACGGACTTGGCGCAGTTGAGACATTTAAACGGATGATAGAGAATCCGGACACATCTCTGTCCGATGTGGCCAGGCATTTTGGTTTTTCCAGACAAAACGCGTGGCAGGTGTATACAAAGATTTTCAAGCGTCCTTACACGCAAGCCCATGAGAGAAAGAGGCTGAAAAGGAGCAAGGAACATTGATCCCCGTACACCGGGATCGGGGCAACAGTAGCCGAGGATGAAGATCGACATCCCCGGTCCTCCCCACCGCGCTTTTGGATTGCAAGCTTCAGACCTCAGCTCGCTACGACGCCCTTGTCCTTTCAGCCCGTCAGCATGCCGACGAAAACGGCGACTGCCTTTACTACGGATAACCTCAAAGCGCAGATTATCTCAATTAAAAAATTATTCTGCTTTTAAAAAAAGTAAAGAAAAAGCTTGACAGTTGAATCGGCTTAATTTATAGAAGCATACTCAAGCTTGAGGAGAAGTCAGAATTCAGGTGAGCATGAATCAATTATTTCAAAACATTATCGGCATTATTAGGACAACAGGGATAGTATTGTTTTCCCTGTTGCTCCTCCTTTTGATAGGTAGCTTAAAACTACCGGGCCTGATAATGCCGTGATGTTGTAAGCAGCTGTTGCAAAACCCGTTATCAGGTCCGCCTGATAACGGGTTTTTTAGTTTATAGACAGGGAGCAAGCTCATGGAAGGACAAATCCTCATCTATGACACCACCCTGCGAGACGGCACCCAGGGAGAGCAGATCAATTTCTCGGCCGAGGAAAAACTGCGCATAGCTCAACGGTTGGCGGAGTTTGGTGTGCATTACATAGAGGGTGGATGGCCCGGTTCGAATCCAAGGGACATGCGCTTTTTTCAGATGGCCAAGGATCTCCGGCTCGGCGCCACGCATTTAACCGCCTTCGGCAGCACCAGAAAACCGGGCATAGCTCCTGAACACGATCCCAACCTCACTGCCCTCCTTGAGGCCGGAGTAGATACGATAACCCTATTCGGAAAGAGCTGGGACCTCCACGTGACCGATATCCTGGGCATCTCTCCTGAGGAAAACCTCGGGATGATTGCGGAATCTGTCGAGTATCTTAGATCAAGGGGAAAGGAGATTTTTTTTGACGCCGAGCACTTCTTTGACGGCTATAAGGCCAATCCTGGCTACAGCCTGGAGACCATTGGGGCGGCTGTCTCTGGAGGCGCCGATATGATTGTGCTCTGCGATACCAATGGGGGATCCCTGGTAGGAGAGGTAGCAAGGATGTTTAAAGAGGTGAGGAACTCCTTTCCCGGTGTTCGCCTGGGTATCCACGCGCATAATGACGGCGGACTCGCCGTGGCGAATACGCTCGCCGCTGTTGAGGCGGGCGCCGCTATGGTGCAAGGAACCATAAACGGATACGGCGAGCGCTGCGGAAATGCGGATCTCACCACCGTAATCCCGAATCTTCTCCTTAAAATGGGCAGGAAATGCCTCGATGACTCGAAGCTTCCCCTTCTCACCGATGTCTCACGCTATGTGAGCGACGTAGCGAATATCCCACCCCTGAATGACAGGCCCTTTGTCGGGCGCAGTGCCTTTGCCCACAAGGGCGGAGTGCATGTGAGCGCGATTGCGAAGAAACCGCCCGCTTACGAGCACATCGAACCGGGGGTGGTGGGAAACAAACGTCGGGTGCTCGTCTCCGATCTCTCAGGGAAAAGCAACATCGACTACAAGGCTGACGAGATGGGAATCCCCCTGGGCGGTAATGGATACGGAAGCAGGGAGATCGTCAAGGAGATAAAACGGATGGAGGATCTGGGCTACCAGTTCGATGCAGCAGAGGGCTCGCTTGAACTGCTCATAAAAAAGACTACCGGTCAATTTGAAGAGCCCTTTTCTCTGGTTTCCCTGAGGGTGACCAATGAGAAAGACAGGAATGGGCAGACCAGCTCACAGGCAACGATCAAGATATCGGTCGGCAAGGAGGAAGAGATCACCGCAGCCGAAGGAAACGGGCCTGTGAATGCGATCGATAATGCCCTTCGAAAGGCTTTGGGTAAGTTTTATCCTGCTATCCGTGAGATGAGATTGGTCGACTTCAAGGTGAGGGTACTAGAGGGCAGCGCCGGAACAGGGGCAAAGGTGAGGGTCTTGATTGAATCGCGAGACGGCAAGGATATCTGGAATACGGTCGGTGTCTCAGAAAACATCATCGAGGCGAGCTGGCAGGCATTGGTGGACAGCATCTACTTCAAACTGAGCAAGGACCATGCGAAAGGACATGAGACAAATATCAGGTGAGCAAGCAATGCCTATGATTTATTCAGAAGAGGTGGAAAAAGCCGCAGGGAACAGGATCAAGAAAACCCTGCGGCTGGCGCTCTTTCCATTTCCGTTGTCATAATTCAAATCCCTATTCTCTGAAAAACAACACAACGAAATGAAAGGAGCAATTCCATGACAGACAAAATCATTATCTTTGACACTACCCTTAGGGATGGAGAGCAATCTCCAGGCTACAGCATGAACACCGCTGAAAAGCTGCACTTCGCTGCTCAACTAGAAAAACTGCGGGTAGATGTCATTGAAACAGGATTCCCTTCCTCCTCGGTAGGGGATTTCGAGGCGGTTCAGATGATTGCCGGGAAGGTGACGAACGTTGAGGTCGCAGCACTTGCTCGAACCTCCAAAGAGGATATTGACTCGGCATGGGGCGCAATAAAGGAGGCAGCGCATCCCCGCATACATATCTTCATCGCCACCTCAGATATCCATCTCGAACATAAATTACGGATGAGTAGAGATCAGGTGATCTCCAGGGCAGTAGAGGCTGTTCGCTATGCCAAACAATTCACAGACAATATAGAATTTTCAGCAGAGGACGGCTCCAGATCAGACAGAGATTTTCTCTGTAAGATTTTCGAAGCAGCAATCTCAGCAGGAGCAACCACGGTCAACCTTCCAGACACCGTAGGCTACGCTATTCCCAGCGAGTTTGCAGAGCTTGTTGCCTATGTCAAAGAGCATACACCCCATATAAACAAGGCAATCCTTAGTGTTCACTGCCACAATGATCTCGGCTTGGCAACAGCCAATACCCTGGCAAGCATCAGTGCCGGCGCACGCCAGGTGGAGGTGACCGTCAACGGGATCGGAGAACGGGCAGGCAATACTTCCCTTGAAGAGGTCGTGATGGCCCTTCATACCAGGCGCGGCTCTCTCAATTTTTTCACTGGCATTAAAACCAAAGAGATATATCCCTCGAGTCATTTACTGGTCATGATCACCGGCATCCCGGTCCAGCCCAATAAGGCCATCGTGGGAACCAATGCCTTTGCCCACGAGGCGGGGATCCATCAAGATGGGGTATTAAAACACAGGAGCACTTATGAAATCATGGAGCCTGCTACGATCGGCTTAGAGACAAACCGGCTTGTCTTGGGGAAACATTCCGGACGGCATGCATTCGGCGAGCGACTCAAAGCCCTCGGTTATGATCTGCCCAAGGATACTATCGGCCTCCTCTTTCAGAAATTTAAAGAACTGGCGGATAAGAGAAAGGAGATTGTGGATGAAGACCTGGAAGTGCTGGTTGCCGAAGAGATACTGCGCGTACCGGATACCTATAAGCTCAAATATCTCAATGTGATAAGCGGAACGTCGACCGTGCCTACCGCCACGGTACAGATGGAAATCGAAGGAAAGGAGGAACAGATGGCAGGATTTGGAATCGGTCCTATCGATGCTACCTTTAACACCATTGCCAAGATGACCTGTACCAAATCAACACTCCTCAATTTTTCCATTGACTCGCTCACCGGCGGCACCGATGCCCAGGGCAGTGTGACCGTGCGCTTAGAAGAACACGGGGTACAGACCCTTGGCAAGGGAAATGATCCTGATATAATCGTGGCCAGCGCCAAGGCCTTTATTAACGGACTTAACAGGCTTGCGCACCTTCAGAAAAACTCCTTCTCTCGAAAATAAAGGTGAGCATAGCAGTGAATACAAGGAGAAGAGCACAATATGTCCATGACTATAACTGGAAAGATACTGGCACACCATAGCGACCTTGAACACGTGTCGCCGGGAGACCTGATAGAGGTCCGCGTAGATATTGCCCTTGCCAATGATATCACCGCACCTCTCGCAATAAAGGTCTTTAACGAGGTGGGAAACCCGGAGGTATTCGACCGGGAAAAAATTGCGCTTATTCCCGACCACTTCACGCCTAACAAGGATATTAACAGCGCTCAGCAGGCCAAGATGATGCGGGAATTTGCCATTCACCACAAAATTAAGCACTACTATGAACTCGGACAGGGGGGTATCGAGCACATTATTCTTCCCGAAAAGGGGTTGGTTATTCCGGGGGACCTTGTTATCGGCGCAGACAGCCATACCTGCACCTACGGAGCACTGGGGGCATTTTCCTCCGGCGTCGGCAGTACCGATCTCGGCGTCATAATGGCCACGGGCACAACCTGGCTCAAGGTGCCACCGACCATCAAGATCGAATACAAGGGGGAACCCTCGCCCTTAGTGAGGGGAAAGGACCTTATCCTTTTTACATTGGGAATTTTGGGGGTTGACGGCGCAACCTACCGTGCCCTGGAATTTTCAGGACCAGTTATCACCGGGCTTCCCATGGCCCAACGGTTCACCATGACCAACATGGCGGTCGAGGCCGGAGCAAAAAACGGCATTATCGAGCCTGATGAGATTACCTTGGCGTTTGTGGCTCAGAGATCCCACAGAAGCCCTTTCGTCTGCACCGGTGATCCTGGTGCAGACTACGAAAAGGTACTCACGATCCAGGTGGATGAGCTTGAACCGCAGATCGCATTCCCTCACTCACCGGCCAATGTCCGGCCCCTCTCTCGGGTCGGAGATATACGGCTCGACCAGGTCTTTATCGGCTCATGCACCAATGGCTGGCTGGAAGATCTGCGTGACGCAGCTGCCGTGCTCAAGGGAAAAACCGTTGCTAAGGGAGTCAGGCTTATTGTCCTACCCGGTTCCCAACGGATATTTCGGGAGGCGATCATAGAGGGGATTATCCAGATATTGCTTGATGCAGGCGCGGTGATCGGCCCACCCTCGTGCGGTCCATGCCTGGGTGGTCACCTGGGCATCCTGGCAGAGGGAGAACGCGCCCTTTCAACGACCAACAGAAACTTCATAGGCCGGATGGGACATCCTAAGAGCGAGGTATACCTTGCAAGCCCGGTCATCGCTGCTGCCTCGGCTGTCTTGGGATCGATCGGCGGACCGGAGGAGCTTTAGATGAGATTCCAGGGAACGGTATGGAAGTTCGGCGATAGTGTGGACACAGACCTCATCATCCCGGCGCGGTTTTTGAATGTATCAGATAGTGAAACACTTGCCAAAAATTGTTTTGCCGACATACGGCCGGGTTTTATGGATATGATCACCCCCGGCGATATCATAGTGGCAGGAAAGAATTTCGGTGCCGGGTCTTCCAGGGAGCATGCGCCGCTGGCTATAAAGGGTGCCGGTATCAGCGTCATTATAGCAGAAAGCTTTGCCCGCATATTTTATAGAAATGCCTTTAACATAGGATTACCCATTGTGGAATCAGCGGAGGCAGCCTGCTCGGTTGAAGAGGGGCACGTTATATCCATTGATATTTCAACAGGAGAGATACAAGACACACATACCGGCAGGCGATTTTTCGCAAAGCCCCTGCCCGATTTTATGCGGCAGATCGTTGAGGCAGGGGGTCTGGTGAACTATATCAAAAAAAGCTGATCCGCCCGAGAGAACTATATTCTCCGCCCGGGGCGCACTCCAAAAAGGTAAGAAAGGAGGAAACAGTCTTGAAATTAACCGGAGCTCAGATCTTAATGGAGGTCTTAAAAGAAGAAAAGGTTGATGCCATATTCGGTATTATAGGCGGCGCTGTCATCGATATCTTTGATGAGCTGGCCAAGACCGATATCAGGCATATCAATGTCAAGCATGAACAGGCAGCGGTACATGCAGCCGACGGTTATGCCCGGGCAAAGAAAACAGTGGGGGTATGCCTGGTAACCTCCGGTCCGGGTGCTACCAATACCGTAACGGGCATTGCCTCCGCGTATATGGATTCCATACCCCTGGTTATTCTTACCGGACAAGTGCCGACAGGGCTCATAGGAAACGACGCCTTTCAGGAGGTGGACATCGTGGGCATTACCCGGCCATGCACCAAGCACAATTATCTGGTGAAGAGCATCGGAGATCTTGCCAGGGTTGTCAAGGAGGCATTCTACATTGCCCGGTCAGGCCGTCCCGGTCCGGTGCTGGTTGACCTCCCCAAGGACATCATCCAGGCCAGGGCGAGCTATCAACCTCTGCCGTCCCCTTCCCTGAAGTCCTACAAACCGACCTACCGGCCCAACAAAAAGCAGCTCGTCAAGGCGCTCAAGCTCATTCAAGAGGCCAAAAAACCGCTCATCTTTGCCGGCGGCGGTGTTGTCCTCTCAGACGCATCCGCCGAACTCGCCAAGCTTGCCAAGATGCTCAATGCCCCGGTAACGGCCTCTCTCATGGGGCTTGGCGCCTTTCCCGGGACGGACAAGCTCTGGCTGGGTATGCCCGGTATGCACGGCACCTACCGCGCCAATATGTCTATCGGGGCCTGTGATCTGCTCATCGGCGTCGGCGTTCGCTTTGATGACAGGGTAACGGGCAAGATCGATACCTTTGCGCCCCATGCCAAGATTATTCACATTGATATTGACCCCACCTCCATACGCAAGAACATCATGGTAACAGTGCCTATCGTGGCGGACTGCAAGGCAGCCCTTGCCGAACTCAACAGGCTCATCGATGCAGAGGGGATAACAGTCGATCTGGAAAGCAACAAGCGTTGGCTCTCTCAGATAGAGGAATGGAAAAACACCGTTCCCTTGGCCTATCAACAAAAGGATATCATCAAACCCCAATATGTGATTGAAACGCTCTATGAACTGACAGAGGGAAAGGCTATTATCTCGACTGAGGTCGGCCAGAATCAGATGTGGGCCGCCCAGTACTATCACTTCAATCGTCCAAACGCCTTCCTTACCTCCGGCGGGCTCGGCTGCATGGGATTCGGGTTTCCCGCTGCCATCGGTGCACAGGTAGCCCGCGCCCAAGAACTCGTCATTGATATTGCCGGAGACGGCAGTATCCAGATGAACATCCAGGAACTGGCAACCGCCGTCCAGTATAAACTGCCGGTAAAGATCATTATTCTTAACAACCAGTACCTCGGCATGGTTCGACAGTGGCAGGAATTATTCTATGAAAAACGGTATGCCGCTACGGATATTCAAGATGGTCCTGATTTTATAAAACTGGCAGAAGCATATGGCGGGGTGGGCCTGAGGGCGACAAGACCGGAAGAGGTAGTGCCTGTGCTTAAGGAGGGGCTGAGCGAACCAACGCTCGCTATCATGGAGTTTTTGGTAGACAGGGAGGAGTGCGTGTATCCCATGGTCCCTGCCGGCGCACCAATCACGGAAATGCTTCTCGTTTAAATAAGGAGTGTAAGGATTATGGCGGAGCAGAGACATACTATTTCACTGCTGGTGGACAATCAACCGGGCGTGCTTTCCCGCATTGCAGGCATGTTCAGCGGCCGCGGCTTCAATATCGAGAGCCTGTGCGTTGCGGCAACAGTGGACCCCCTTGTTTCCAGAATAACCCTGGTCACCAGTGGAGACGCGCTGATTATTGAGCAGATCAACAAACAGCTCAACAAACTGGTCAATGTAATTAAGGTGCAGGACCTGACAGGCACCAGCTTTGTTGAACGTGAGACGGCCCTTATCAGGGTAACGGCACGACCGGCGCACAAGGCGGAAATCCTTAGGCTTGTAGACATCTTCAAATGTAAGGTTGTCGATGTCAATACCACCACATATATCATCGAGGCCACAGGCACCGGGGAAAAACTGGATGCCCTTTTAAAGCTTTTAAAACCAATGGGAATCAAGGAAATCGCGCGGACCGGTCCCAGCGCCCTTGCGCGAAACAAGAAATAGGGCGTTCAAATATTACCAAAAGGAGTGTAGTGATGGCAAAGATAGATTTTGGCGGCGTTATTGAGGATGTGACTACCTCGAAAGAATTCCCCATGGACAGGGCACGGGATGTCCTTAAAGATGAGACCGTAGCCGTGCTCGGTTACGGAGTCCAAGGCCCTGCCCAGGCACTGAACATGAAGGATAACGGCATTAATGTGATTGTAGGCCAGAGAAAGGAAGAAAAGGTATTCTGGGACAAGGCGGTGAAGGACGGCTTTAAAGAGGGACAGACTCTCTTTTCCGTGGAAGAAGCTGCAGAGCGGGGAACCATTATCCAGATGCTCATCTCCGATGCGGGACAGATGGCCGTATGGCCAAAGATCAAGGATAGGCTCAGGGAGGGGGAGGCTCTTTACTTCTCTCATGGCTTTTCCATTGTTTACAGGGACCAGACAAAGGTTATTTCCCCGAGTAACATCGATGTAATCCTGGTGGCACCCAAAGGTTCGGGCACTACGGTACGGTCAAACTTTCTTGAAGGCAAGGGCATCAACTCCAGCTATGCGGTCTTTCAGGACTTTACCGGAAGAGCAACAGAACGAACCCTTGCCATAGGTATTGCCATTGGATCCGGCTATCTTTTCCCCACGACCTTTGAAAAGGAGGTCTACAGCGATCTGGTTGGGGAGCGAGGGGTGCTTATGGGATGCCTAGCCGGTGTAATGGAGGCTCAGTATACTACACTTCGGAGCCACGGCCACAGCCCGAGCGAGGCCTTTAATGAAACTGTTGAAGAACTGACGCAGAGCCTTATCCTCCTTGTGGCCGAAAACGGCATGGACTGGATGTATGCTAATTGCAGCACAACAGCACAGAGAGGCGCGCTGGACTGGAGACACAAATTCAGGGACGCTGTTACACCGCTTTTTGAAAAACTCTATGAAAGCGTTGTATCGGGCGAGGAGACCAGAATTGTGCTCAAAGCCAATAGTGCGCCCGACTATATGGAGAATCTCAGAAAGGAGCTGGATGAGATAAGACTATCTGAGATGTGGAAAGCAGGTGCAGCAGTGCGCTCGCTCAGACCGGAACGACGATCACAGCAGTAACATTTTTTAAGCAGGGATAGATATGACAAAAGAATACAACATTGCAGTTATTCCAGGAGACGGAACAGGTCCGGAGGTGGTAGCAGAAGGGATAAAAGTACTTGAACGCCTGTCTCAAAAATACGATATTACATTCAGATTTACTACCTATCCTCACGGAGGAGAGCATTATTTGAAACAAGGGGAGCTGCTTCCCGACAAGATTATCAATGAACTGAAGGATATGGATGCGATCTACCTCGGCGCTATAGGGCATCCCGGTGTAAGGCCGGGCATCTTGGAACGCGAAATTCTATTGAGACTCCGCTTTGAACTGGACCTGTACATCAACCTCCGCCCAGTGACCCTTCTTCCCGGCGTTTTTACCCCCCTCAAGGGCAAAGGCCCCGAGGATATCGATTTTATTGTGGTTCGGGAAAACACTGAAAGCCTTTACGTCGGCAGCGGCGGCGTCTTAAAGAAGGGCACGCCCGATGAGGTGGCCATCCAGGAATCTATCAGCACCAGGAAAGGCGTAGAGCGCTGTGTTCGATACAGCTTTGAGTGCTGCCGGAAGCGCGATAAGGGCAAGCACCTGACATTGTGCGGCAAGTCCAATGTCCTGACCTATGAATTCGATCTCTGGGAGAGAGTTTTTCAGGAAGTGCACAGGGAATATAATGATATCTCCACCGACTATCACCATGTCGATGCCGTCTGCATGTGGATGGTCAAGAATCCCGAGCAATTCGATGTGATCGTTACCAACAACATCTTTGGTGACATCATTACCGACCTCGGCGCCGTCATCCAGGGCGGCCTGGGCATTGCTGCCGGGGGAAACATCAATACCGAGGGAACTGCCATGTTTGAGCCCATCGGCGGCTCTGCCCCAAAATATGCAGGGTCGAATACGATCAATCCCCTGGCTGCCATATCCGCAGCCCAGATTATGCTGGAATATCTGGGGGAAAATGAGGGAGCAGAAGCCCTCCAAAACGCCGTCAAAAAGGTGGTGAGATATAATCTCAAAAGCCTGGAAGCGGGAAAGATGGGCTATAGCACCGCAGAGGTGGGGGATCTGGTTGCCGGCTATTTATGAGCATCGTGTACCTCGAATCAAGTGATAGAAAAAAGACATACGACATCTTGCCAGTATAAGGAATTTTTATAGAATGAAAATAGACATGAAAGGACTGCCATGCGATCGGATATCTTAAAGAAGAACATTGAAACCTTACCGCATCGGGCATTATTGATGTCCTCAGGCCTCAGAGCTGGGGACTTTGACCTGGAAAAACCCTTCATCGGTATTGCGAATAGCTATAACAACATCATCCCCGGGCATATTCACCTCAATGAGCTCACCCAGGAGGTAAAGAGAGGGATCAGGGATGCGGGGGGGGTTCCCCTGGAATGGGGTGTTCCCGGCGTCTGCGACGGGGTTGCCATGTTTGTGGAGATGAGGCTCAGCCTCCCGAGCAGGGAGCACATTGCCGATAATATCGAGATCATGACCTTGTCCCACTCATTGGATGGATGGGTCGGCGTAACCAACTGCGATAAGATCACGCCCGGTATGCTGATGGCAGCCGGAAGAATCAATATCCCCGCCATCATACTCACCGGCGGCCCCATGAAGGCACATGTCATAGATGGGGAAAAACACCACCCCATAGAAGGGTTCGGCATTGTGGGCCAGGTCAAAAGCGGTAAGATGACCATTGAGGAGGCAGAGAAGCTCCTCCCTTCCATGGTGTGCGGGGCAGGGTCCTGCGTCGGTCTCTATACGGCAAATACCATGGCGGTTGTTACGGAGGTGCTGGGCATGTCGGTGACCGGATGTGCAACCACTCTGGCAATCGATCCGGTTAAGAGAAGCCAGGCGTATGAATCGGGAAGAAAAATCGTGCAATTAGTGAAAGAAGACCTCAAGCCCCGGGACATCATGACAAGAGGAGCCTTTGAAAACGCTGTCAGGGTGGATATGGCAATGGGAGGCTCAACCAACACGGTGCTCCACATCCCGGCAATAGCCAAAGAGGCAGGCGTCGGTATCGATGTCGATCTCTTTGACGCCATATCCCGTGAAACGCCCAATCTCTGCTCTATAATCCCTGCCGGGGGATACGAGATGGCGGATGTTGACAGAGCAGGGGGCATTCCCGCAGTGCTCAACCGCTTGAAGGATATGCTGCATGACGGTCCCACCGTAAACGGACCATCAATACGGCAGATCGCGGAACAAGGACAGGTTGCTGATAATGATGTGATCAGGGGCCTCGATAATCCCTACCATTCTCAGGGCGGCATTGCGGTCCTCACGGGTAATATCGCCCGGAGCGCGATCATAAAACAGACTGCTGTTCAGGAAGAGATGATGGTGCACGCAGGTCCTGCCAGGGTCTTCTATGCGGAAAGAGGCCTGCTCCATGCCATTGAATCCAAGCAGATACAGGAAGGCGATGTGGTGGTGCTCCCGTTTCAGGGACCGGCCGGAGCGCCGGGGATGCCTGAGATGTTGACACCGACCGACGCAATCAAAGGGGCCGGGTACAAGAAGGTGGCGTTAATCACAGACGGAAGGTTCTCAGGCGCAACTACAGGCCCATGCATCGGCCATGTGGAGATGGAGGCCTATAACGGCGGGGTAATAGGAGCGCTCCGGGACGGCGATGTGCTAGAGATCGATATCCCGGGA
>Ga0307428_1000584_pt1 | contig 22063 bp, 18 predicted proteins | sample SalMarWE160240MG_FD_202161 | JGI IMG/M metagenome (GOLD analysis project Ga0307428, IMG submission 202161) | Salt marsh sediment microbial communities from the Plum Island Ecosystem LTER, Massachusetts, United States - WE1603-240 | ecosystem: Environmental > Aquatic > Marine > Intertidal zone >...
CATAATCCTCGGAGATAAAGATACTGATATCATGATCCAGCCCGCCGGAACGGGCGCTCATTTGCTGAATATCCTGGGTTGAGATTCCTTCGACCGCACCCTCGATATTCTCCCTGATCATCCTTTTTTTGCCCTTGGGCAGAAACTGGTTAAAGAAGAGCTCGATCTGTTGCTTGTTTTCACGCGAAAGCTTGTCACTTTCTATGCGTGCACTCATCATCGCGTTGTGGATAATCTTTTCGATTGCCTTTCTATCCGGAATCTCATCCAGAACAATATTGTCACCGAAATCGAAATGACGAGATTCGAAATCTTGATTCCTGAAACGACGCTCAATGTCCAGGACGATTTGATCTACCGTGAAGAAATCCTTGGATAATCTGAATTGTTTTACCCCCTGCAGGTAGGTAACGCGAACGCCAAGCTTCTCATCCGAGGGGGTGAGCTTTAGCTCGCGGCGGCCGTTTCCTTCCAGTTCCTCGGGCTTTTTCTCTTCAAAGCGATGAGCGGGGAGGTATTCCAGATTGAAGAGATTAAAGTGGTGGCTATAGCGCTTCTGTTCTGAGTTTATGAACACATTGGATGCCAAGCGCATCTCACATTCCGTGACCTCATCCAGCAGCTCACGGATGTGTCGCGCGAACCTATCGTGGTTGGTAATCGTAACGACCGGATAGTTGCCGTGGATATCGCCAAGATTGACTTTCCTGGGGAGCCGCAATCCACGCCCCAAGACCTGGGAAATGAGCAGCTTGGAGTTGAAAACCCTTTCTTCAGCCGGAACGATCTGAAAGACATTGTCCACGTCCCAGCCTTCAGAAAGTTTATTCACCGCAAAGATGAATTCAACCTTACCACCCACCTTTTCAGGATCAACCTGCTCGATTTGATCAAGCCTCTGCTGATACTCCTTATCACCAGGCCCACTGATCACGCAGATCGCTTTTTCCCGTGCAATCTGCTCAAGAGCTGATCGCGGCATGTTCGCGTAAATAGCATCTTGCTCTCTGAGCCATGCCGCAAGGACCTTGACAAATTCATCCGTGTTTCGCTGGGCAGCTGCCTTGGTGGGATGTATAAAGACGGTGATCGGCTTCACTGTGGGGCGACCGTCACTGCCCGGATAGGAGTATTTGCTCTGATTTTCAGCATGGGTGGTCAGAACCTGCTCAAAGCGTTGCCTGGCGGTAAGCACATCGTCGCCCTCATCAGTCTCGGTCTTAAGGATAGGGTTTATTCGCTTGATGATTTTTTCATCAATCGAATCCTTGATGGAGTAGTTACAGATTACGTCAGGGAAATAGTCGTCCTTATTGTAGGGGGTGCCGGTAAAGCCTATGTGGCGGGTAATGGATGGCTCTTCTCTTAAAAATTTCATCCACAGACGCTCATCACGGGCATCACCCCTGCCCTCTCTGCCTTCAAGGAAATTATACCCCACAGCTTCGCCTGCGAAACTCAGGTGTGAGTAGGCATGATGAACCTCATCGCTGAGGACAAGCACCTCGCCGTTGTGGCTAAAAAGGGTATCGCCTATGGCATTGCGGTCCCGGTTGTAAACTGCGTTGATGTTCTCGATTATGATAGAGCTGTCTTCAATAAAATCATTACAGTTTAGAAGCCGAATAGCTTTGTGCTGCAATCGCTCGGGGAGCTTGGCCTTTAGTTCCGCTCCTTTTTCCCCGTAAAGGTACTCCTTGAATTTCTCCCTGAGACCGGACTCTATCACCGTGGAAGGCGGTCCCAAAACCAGAACGCGCTTCACTTTCCCGAGGAGAATGGAGAGGTGGGCAATGGCGATCATGACGTAAGACTTCCCCGTTCCGGTGGCAAAATGGCACACGCCGGAGAGCCGGTCCGGGAGGGGGAGCATTTGAAGAAAATGCTCTTCGCTGTTGAACCGCTTCTGAATGGCCTCCTTTTTCCTGTAGTTTTCTTTTGCCAGGTCTACAATCGTCTGATAGGCGCCACCCCAGAGGTAGATAAGGATTTCCTTGATGGCGTTGAATTGATATTCACGGTCGCCCGTCAAGGTGGCCACATAATCTTCCACCTCTGCGAAATCAAAGAGCTCAACATCGCATCTCCGAACATTCACCTCCAGCGTATGCTCTGACAAAGAAAGCTTTGAAGCCATGATTTGCTCCGGTAACCGTATAATTTTACTTTAATGCAGTTATCTCACTCTCGTTCCCATGCTTGTCTATGGCTATGACAGCGGTTTTTGAGGTGATTCCCGCTACTACCGCTTCCTCTCCCTTGAGGTCTTTTTGGTAAACCACCTGATCCACGGTGAAGCCCCTCTCTTCATCATAGCCTGAATCCACCAGGATCATGGCCAGGCCCTCAAGACCCTCATAGAGCCTCTCATCACGGTCGAGAATACTGGTTTCAAATTTTGCAATAGTAAATCCGCTGGTGGTTTTTCTGACTTCTACCCTGACCTCCTCATTAAAATAAAAGCCCACGGATGAAATAAGCTTGTTGATGTTCTCGGGCGAGCTGGGTTGCTCTTCAATAGAAAAGTGCCTAGCCGCTTCCTCAAGTACCTTGTATGGGAAGGTCAACATCTTGAATGTCAACCGGTCTCCCCTTATGTTTCTCATCTCCGTTTCGCCAACACGCACGCATGTCTCCGGTGCAATAATGTAATAGTCTCCTTTGAGTTTGCCGCCTGACTGATCCAGAATACCTTTTAAGTAATCCTCATCCACTCGAATGTTCTTCAAGAATTCATCTTCCCATATCGGATACACTTCCACGGGGTTGCCTTCCTTAAAGGCGCAAACGTTACTGATCTTGTATTTCCTGGCAAGATCATCATCTCTTTCGGTAAGCCCGAAAATTCCCATAACAAAACGGATGTAAGCATCCCGGTTTTGCCTGAGATTCATTATTTTGCCGAAATCGAAGGCTCCCACGGAAACGACACAGAAGGGCTTGGGCGGCTTTCCGTATTTTCCCTTTTTCTTGGAATCTGTATTGAGTTTCTGCGAATCTGCTATTTGGCACATACGTTTCTGCGTGATATAAATCGCTTGTTTCCCAAAATCACATGCAATCCAGCGACGGCCTAATTTTTCTGCGACAGCGGCAGTCGTACCGGAGCCAGCAAAGACATCCATAACAAGATCACCAGGGTTACTACTAGCAAGGATAATACGCTCTAATAATATTTCCGGTTTTTGCGTAGGAAAATCAAAATTAAGCCTCTCCTCTGCCATCGAATTGATAAAATTGATATCCGTCCAAACATCGTCTAATGGAATTCCTGGAGCTTCATCGAGGTATACTTTTAATCTCATACCCCCTTCCTTTGTGTAGTAAATACGATTTTCATTTTTTAGACGTTCGATGGTTTCGTTTGTTGTTGCAGTTCCTAAAAAAGCATCTTTAAACCGTCGACCAGTTTCCTCCTCAACGTGGACAAAGCGTTGTTTGATGTATTCTTCGCTATATGGAATGTACTGGGTGTTGTATTGAAAATCATCCCCCTTTCTATAGTAAACTAGCAAATCATCATGATTCTTCCCCATAACATTTTTGCCTTTAAATCCACTTGAAGTCTGTCTTTTCCATACAACATTATTCAAGAAAGCTTCCTTTCCAAAGACTTCATCAAGAAGTACTTTTAAGTAATGATTCATCCGATGATCGAGATGTACATAAATAGTTCCACCCTCCATAAGGATTTCCCTGATAAAAATTAGTCTTTCTCTTAAAGCCTCGACGAACTCTGCTCGATCAATCTTATCTGAGTAACTGTCTTCTCCCTCCTTTGAAGCAAAATCACTTTTAGTCGCAAACGGCGGATCAATGTAAACAAGCTTTACCTTTCCTTTGACCTTATCCTTGATAATAGGGTCCTGATTGAGATAGCAGGTCTTGAGGAACTGCAAATTGTCCCCCTGGACAATGAGATTCTGCCAATTCGCATCATCATCTCGGCGGCTCTCATTGAAAAGATCCAGTTGTGTTGCGCTCCGGTTGATCTTCCCCCCGTCAAAACTGCGTTCCAACTGGAGGGGTGATCCCCCGCCGAATGCCGAGGCTTCGTTGAGTATAACGGCCTCTGGCCGCTTTCCTTGGTATTCGATAGTCGGGATCTTTGAGTCCTTGAGGGTTTTGAAATCATAGCTTGCGTATAGACTGGGGAAGATTTTCTTGGCCAGTTCCTGTGGTGGTTCAATGCCTTCGTTGAGACATTTTTGTAGGGTTATCAAATCTTCTTCAGAGAGGGTTAGTTCTCGGGACATGGCTTTTCCTCTGGACGGTTTTCATATTTTTCATGTGCATCAAGCCCGCTGGGGCTGACAGGGATAACTGCGGGGCTGTATTTCATGGGCTTTCCTTTTTTGCACTATCCAACAATGCCTTACTCTTTTCCGTCAGCCGATATTGCTGCTTGCTGCTACGGGGTTTGTCAGGAATCGTTCGTTCGATGAATTCAGCCTCAAGCAGAGGGTTAAGATAGTTTGTTTGAAATGTCTTCCAATGTTTTAGTTTAAGTATTTCCATGATTTCAGATGCTCTTCTCGGTTCCTGACAAAAGTCCAAAACTTGTGCGGTGACTTGTGCGGTGACTTGTGCGGTCAGCCCCGGCAATCCGCTGATAATTCCTTCTAATATCCTAATTCTATTTTCCTTATGCTCAGCAACAACTTGTGCGGTGACTTGTGCGGCGCCTCTCGGCACGTCAGGCAGAGCAGCGGGCTGTAAGGCTACATATACGGAACCTGCCTGTTCAGACCAGACCGGTGGCGGGTTACCGTTTTCGGCGCACCAGTCTATGATGTTGAGTGTACCACTGCCCCAGCGCTCGATGATGCCTGAGCGGTAGAAGACATTGGCGATAATCGGATTCCAAGGCTTGGATTCGTGGGGCTCCATCAGCTTTTCCGGCGTGATGCCGAAGTGAAAAGTGCCGGGATTGGTGATTTCGAGATGATCATCATACATGGCCACAGCCACGGCGCCGCCCGGTATGGTGTAGTCGCGGTGACAGAGGGCATTTGCCAGAGTTTCACGGGTAGCGCGCGGCGGATACCAGGGCCGGTCCTCGCGGATCATTTTGCCGTGAATGACGCGCCCGGCAATGGGAACATGATCCATCAGAAAGGATTCGGCCCTGCGCAGCAGCGCGAAGGCATGATCCCAATACTGGCGGTTATCGATAAAATCGGCCAACCGGTCCCTGCCCCGAAAGCGAGCCAGACGGATACTCATCTGAGGGTAGAGCGTCTTGAGCCGATCGCTCTTGCCATAGAGTGCCACAGCGGCATTCAGGAGACGGCCGTCACGGATCAGTTGCAAACCGCGAAGGATGGATTCTGTACTCCGGTGCCCTGTAGGTTCCAGACGGCCCAGCCGAACCGAGTTTTCTAGTGTGGCATGGATTTCCTCCTCATCGAGATCCTTTATAGAAACGCCCTCCGCTGTGGGCTCGTTTTCCCAACGCCGGGTAGCATGCAGGTGCTCGACAAGACGCCGCTCATATTCCTCACGGGGCATGACAACCGTTGTCGGACCATGTCGAAGATATGGACGACCATCGTAAGTATAAGGCCCTCCACCACCGGGAACGGGCAACACAATAACAACATGCCCTCTTTTCAGGTTCACTGTTTCGATGTCAAGGAAAACAGGAGGTTCGATCTTCCGCAATTCCGCAGCGATACCCTCAATGGTCTTTGCAGAAAACTGCTGGCCGATCACGTCACCCTTGTCCGTCACGCCAAAAAGGACAAAGCCTCCTATGCCATTCAACATGGCGCAAACTGTTTTTGCTGCGCTGGTGCGCTGACCGGTGGATTTTTTGAATTCCACCTGTTCATTCTCACCTCTTTCAACAAGTTTTTGCAGCTCTTCGAGATTCACTAGGAAGATTCCTTTTTTACTCCCTCACCAACTCCCTCATTTGCTCCCTTGTTTACTCCCTCAAACCGGAAAGCACCTTTTGAGCAAATGGTTCAAAACATCAATTCTAGTCTCGTCATTTCCTTGCGGCAACAGGGAAAATTTATTGATCCTTAAGAAGGAATACCCGTAGCTCTCAAGTTCCAACTGGCGCTCTGTGTCATATTCAAGATATTCCTGGTCAAAATTGTGCCGTGTCACGATATCGGGATTCCGGGTATGAAATTCGACGCCGTCATACTCAATGATCAGGGATTTTTCTTTTCCGCCATCCGACATGGTAAGAAGAAAATCCACGCGATACTTGGGAATGTAACGGTGGTACTCTTCCCGGATGTATTTCCCGATCTCAAATTGTGCGATGAGCCTGAGCTTATCCCGGTTTTCCTGGAAGAATGGAGTCTGGAGAACAAGCCCGTAGAGTTCTTTTTCTGCCGGGGAACCGAATACACGCTCATCTGCCACGTAGTGATCCTGGGCTGAGTTCAGGGTTCGCTCATAATGACGCAATGCGTCGCCGAGCCGGGTATCGCTGTAATCGCCAACGCGCATGCTGTGCACAAAGACCATGATGTCCTTGGCGCGGCTGAAGCCCACGTTGAGCCGCTGCATCTTCAACCGCCGGATATTGTCGGCAGTGCCACCTATAATGGGATAGATCATGCGCAAGTCCGCATTGTCGATATTTTTATCCTGCACAAAAGAGTAATAGACGAGATCCCGCTCCTCGCCCTGGACATCGCCGACAAACCAGATGGATAACCTGTGGTTTCTAACGAGTTCAGGGTAGATCGACAGCTCCCTTCGTAGCTCTTCTTCCATGCGTGCCGTCTGTTCCCGGAAAGAGCAAATGATGCCGATGGTCCCCTTGTATCCATTCCGGATCACCTCGTCGAGGTCTCGCTGAATAGCTTCGATTTCATCAAGATTCACATTCTTGCCTGAGAATCCCTTGGTATCCACCTTGATGAAGCGGAGGACCTCATTGATTGGTTTGGTCCTGATCCGGTTGGTAATGAGTTCGATCTGGCTTTCTTTATAAAAGACCTCATTCGAATAACTGATGATCTCCGGAAAGCTGCGGAAATGCACATTCAGAGATTCGGAATAGTTGCTGAGGGCTTTTGCAAAGGCAAGTGTTGAGGTGCGGACACTGAAGGTCTTGAGCCATTCCCGGGTGCCTGGATCAACAGGGAAAAGGCGGCTGGATTCCTCCTCGTCTTCGTCCGGTGTTTCAGAGACTTCACTGGCGATCCTTTCACGTTCCTCCTCAGAAATAGCCTGGTTTCGGTCAAGAGCAAAGTCACTAAGGATATCCTTAAAATAGTGTGTCGAATAGCGATGTGAAACATTGACCGCTCCCACAGCACCGTACTGGAGTTCATCACCAAACACTATGGTCTGTTTGGCACGCAGCATGAGGGATATAGATTCGGCAATGGAAACCTGAGAGGCTTCATCAATGACAAGAAGATCAATGAGATCAGCTTCCATTGGGAAGTGCTGCGAGATCAGCCCGGGCTCAGAAACAATGCAGGATAGATTTGTGAGGAGAACCCGTGCCTGTTCGAGCGTGATGCGTTTTCCTGCGGCCACAGAAGTCTGTATGCGTTGGACATCCGCAGTGTGGTTCAGAAGATTGCTCATGCGACGGTCCGTCTGGTTTTCGAGCAATTTTTGGGTCTTAGAGAAGTACTCTTCTAGCTGAACCCTAGCCGGCGGTATAGCAATGGGATAAGCAGAGAGTTCTCCATGGAGTTCCAGATATCGAAATACGCGCTCTGTGCGTTGAGCATCGTCGGAAAATTTCCCCAGAGAGGAAGGGTTATCCGGATCGATGCCGAGGGGTTTAAGCAGCGGCATGTAATACTGAAAGAAATTAGTTCTACTCCGACAGATAAATCTTGCAAAATCACGGAGGCTGTGATATGCATCCTCCATGGAAACGAAAAACGTATTTTTCGGGATAGACGACTACATGGCGCTGTTTGCTCCTTACATTAAAAGAGCTGAGGCACGAGAGCTTGCGCAACGCTATGTCGTCGGGTTGATGATGGATGGGGACAGGAAGTCTGTCGAGCCGATGTCGAAGAAGGTCCACGCCTCGGAAAGGGGGATGCAGAGGTTGTTGACAGAGGTCAAGTGGGACCGTGACGGCGCATTTGCCGAATATAGGAGACGGATGCTTGCTGAGACTGTTGATCCCCAGGCAGTAGTGGTGATCGATGATACGGGATTTCCCAAGAAGGGTCGCCATAGTGTCTGTGTGTCCAGACAGTATTGCGGATCTCTTGGGAAGGTGGACAACTGTCAGATCGGGGTCAGTTTGACCTACGTTGGTCAGGGCTTTGCTTGGCCGTACGCAATGGAGCTTTTTGTTCCTCAGTCCTGGGACAATCCGGATGATCCCCAATGTGAACAGAAGCGAAAGAAGACCTACATGCCGGAAGGCGTCCATTACAAGGAGAAGTGGCGGATGGCCCTGGATTTGATTGATCAGGTCAGAGCGGATGGGGCGCCCCACCGGGCAGTGGTGGCAGACAGCTGGTATGGAACCATACCGGAGTTTCGCCAGGGACTGGATGACCGCAACGAGCGCTATGTCGTCGGCGTTTATTCGGATACGCAGGTCTTTCTGGAATCTCCTCTCTTCGTTCAACCCGATCCCCAGGAGAAGAAACGAGGAAGGAGGAGGATCTACCCGAAACTGATCGAGACCAATCCCTTGCCGGTAACGGTCTCTGAGCTGGGGAGATGTGTTGCTGAAGGAGACTGGGAGCATCTGGAGATTCGGAGGGACTGTCGGGATACACCATTGGTGATTGAGGCTGTATCCAGGAGGGTATTTCCCGCCCAGGGCTACCGGAAGGGAACCACTCATGAAGAAGTCTGGCTGATCATCGAGCGAAGAAAAAAGGATGAAGAACACTATGAACTCAGGTACTTCTTCAGCAACATGCCCCAGGATATGCCGACCCTGGAAATGGTTCGTCTCTTTCATGAACGGTTCTGGATTGAACAGGGATACCAGCAATTGAAGGAAGAACTGGGCTTGGATCACCATGAGGGCAGAAGCTGGACCGGTTGGCGTCGGCATGTGCTGCTGGTCATTCTTGCATTCGGGTATCTGACCCTCCAGCGCATACAGGAAAAAAAACACATACAGCAGACCCTCTGGCGCCAGAGAATGGGAATGATTCAAACAAAACATTCCCCATGAATCCGAAGTATCTGGAAGGATGGAAGGAACCTCAGCGCCCCGTTCGTTCTTCAGAGCGATGGCAGAGCAGGCAACGAGAACTGAAGCACATGCCCTCTCTTCCTGATGTCCGCCATCAGATTGCGTTATACCTGATGAAGATGTTGATTTGAGTATACTCATTAATCTGTCGGAGTAGAACTAACCCAACTCCCATCTTAACAGATTAGTCACAGGACACTTCTGGATAGTGCTCATCCACATAAAGATAATCGTAGGACGCGCCTGCCTCGCCTGGGCGAGAGTGATGGCGGGCAGGTGGAGGAAGCTGAGAGTCCGAATAGTCCAGGTGAGGTTCAATGTGGTGAGGGGGAGCATTGGCCCTAGGGAGAGGTTTTAATGTTGCATCCCACAAATCGAGATGTTTGAGTATTTTCTTAATTATTTCCGGGTCTTCTATGAAGGATACAATCTTCATCCTCCCCCCGCATGTGGCGCAGGTAAGGGGATCCACCTGATAGATTTTCCGGATGAATCTGGCCCAGTTTTTTCGGTGCTCTTTGGCCCAGACCGATCACCAGTGATGTATACTTGAAAAGTCAGTCCTGGAATAGTGCATAGTGTAAGCGTAAATAGGAATATGAGTCGCGCGCGACTAACTCCATTTTGAACTCAAGACTTGGGTCATTGCCTAGGACACGGTCCCCTGCAATTAGTACACAAAGCCAGCTCTGGGCCAGGGATAACGATAGATAACCTGTCTCACGTACGGCCGGAAAAAGCCATACTGTCTTTCAAAGCGCTCCTCATAGACCTGCTCAAATCCTTCAAAATGATCTTCAACACAGCGATAATACGCTGAATCCCTAGGATTGCGAGGCCGGTAGATAGAAGAAATGTTGGGCATGGCCTATATTGCTGATTGATACGGTGGTCTTGGGGCCTGAAAGGGCAAGAAACACAAGTTTGGATAAAGTCAATCTCGGTCGGATTTTGGGTTGACTATTGAGTTCGAGTGTAGCATAGTCGGTGCGCAAATATTTGGTATGGAAACCATTTCAGGTGGAATCAGTATCAATTCTTTGACCGGGAAAAAGAGATTTGATGGATTAATGAACGTACGGATCCGATATGGGTGCTCTTTAGCTACTATGGTTATTTGCATTGATTGACCTGATCAAAGCACAATTTTCTTGAAGCGTGGTCTCAAATACAGAAGCACACCTTATCAGTGACTAAATCATCGGGCATTCTTCCCTGAAAGACTTCCACCTCTTTTAGAACAACGTATCAAGTTTTTCCTCCGTTCATCAATACCCAATCACAGGTCGTTTTTTTCGAGGCAGCTCCTGTGCGGGACTACCGCACTTGACAAAGGAATGGATATGATTCGTTACGAATCCGTAACCAAAGTATTCAGTGCCGGAAAAGATGCCGTGACCGCCGTGGACAATTTGAGCATGGAGATCCAAGAGGGTGATGTGGTAATCCTGCTCGGACCTTCGGGGTGCGGGAAGACCACGACGCTCAGGCTGACCAACAGGCTCGAGCCCCTTACCCGAGGTACGATCACCATCAATCATCAAGATATCATGCAGATCGATGAGGTCAAACTCAGACAGAAAATCGGTTATGTCATCCAGGAGATCGGCCTTTTCCCGAACAAGACCATCAAAGACAATGTAGCCGTTGTCCCCAGGCTCCTGGGATGGAGTAAAGAAAGGATACGGAAACGAGTGGACGAGCTCCTCTGGATGACCAACCTGGACCCCGAAACCTACAGCGACCGTTATCCGGCCGAGCTTTCCGGTGGGCAGCAGCAGCGGGTCGGTGTGGCCCGGGGACTGGCTGCGGATCCGGATATCCTTCTCATGGATGAACCCTTCGGCGCCATCGATCCCATTAATCGGGAACAGATCCAGGCTGAATTTCTCCGCCTTCAGGCCAAACTGAAAAAAACGATCGCCTTCGTCTCTCACGATATTCACGAAGCGATCAAGATGGGGGACAGGATCGCGCTCTTCGACAAGGGGAAGCTTATCCAGTACGACACCCCGGAGGTGATACTGACCCATCCCAAAAACAAATTCGTGGCCGATTTCGTAGGAGCCGATCGAGCCCTCAAGGTCCTCAGCCTCATACGGGCCCGAGATATCATGAACCGGAAGCCCAAAAACATCTTACGGGTGACGGATCCCGCACCGGATGTACTGAAGTTCTTGGATTCAAAAAAGTTTCATTACGGTATCGTCCTGGAAGGGGGTAAACCCATGGGCTATGTTACCGACAAAATCCTGAAGTATGAAGAAGGACCGGTTCGAGATCTCGTGGAAAAATACCCTTACCTGGTTAAGGGAAAGAGCTCCTTGCGCGACGTGCTTTCCATGATGCTGATGTACAACCTCATGACCCTGTGTGTGGTTGACGACAATGGAGACTTCACCGGCACCATCTCTTACAACGACATTCAGAAATCCATCAAGGAAAGCTATAAGGACGAAGCCGAACGCAACGGTGAAAGGGGTGAGACATGAGCACCCTTTCTTTCATTTACGAGAACATGGACCGGGTTCTTTACCTTACCTGGGAGCATATCTGGATCGTAGGGCTTTCTCTGCTCATCGCCATGATCATCGGCGTCCCCCTGGGGGTCCTGATCACCAAATACGAGAACTTGGCCCAAAGGGTCCTGAACACGGCCAATGTCCTTATGACCATCCCTTCCATCGCGCTTTTTGGGATTATGCTCCCGATTCTTGCGTTCATGGGTTTCGGGCTGGGAAAATTTCCGGCCGTCATTGCCCTGGTCCTCTATAGCCAGTTGCCCATCATCCGCAATACATACACGGCTATTCTGAATGTTCCCCCTGAAGTCGCGGATGCCGGTAAGGGCATGGGCATGAGCCAGTGGCATTTACTGAAAGAGGTTGAAATCCCCATCGCTGTTCCCATTATTCTCGCGGGACTGAGGACGGCAGCGGTTATGAACATCGGCATCGCCGCCATCGCGGCCTATATCGGTGCGGGCGGTCTGGGTGTGCTGATCTCGCAGGGTATCAGCCGAACCTATGAAGAGATGATCATCGCGGGGGCCGTCCTGGTTTCCATCCTGGCGATTATTGTGGACGGGGCCATGGCTCTGCTGGAGCGATGGGTAACGCCCCGAGGCATCAAGGTGCAAAGGAAATAACTCGGATGAAACTGTTTTTTGGCAACGTTTATAGGCTCTTTCTTATTATCGCCCTCCTTGCAGCCGGGATCATGGCCGAGAGGACGGGCCTGGTCCATTACCTATCAGACCCTTATGAATACCCCTATATCTTGTCACGAATTTGGGAACATATCTACATCGTAGTAAACAGCATGTCCATTGCCACGGTTATTGGAATCGCCGCCGGCATCCTGCTGACCCGAAGTCGATTCAAGAGATATGCCGGAATCGTGATGTATGTTATCAGTCTGGGACAGACTATCCCATCCCTGGCCGTGCTTGCGCTGGCCATGAGCTTTCTGGGCATCGGCAGCGGGCCTGCCGTGTTTGCCCTGACCATTTATTCAATCCTGCCGATCGCAAGAAATACCTTGGCCGGGATTACCAATGTTCCCCCGCACATGATCGATGCGGCACGGGGAATGGGGATGCCTCCCGGACGTATTCTCCTGGAAATAGAAATCCCCAATGCAATGAAGATCATGCTTACCGGTTTTCGGATCGCCCTCGTTATCAATATCGGGACCGTAGCCCTGGCTTATCTTATCGGGGCCGGTGGTATGGGAGATCTCATCTTTACGGGTATCGAGGTCATGATGACCCACAAGCTTCTTGCAGGGGCCATCCCAGTGACCATCATGGCGCTGGTAGCGGATTCTTTCTGCGGCCTTTTGGAGGTGCTTCTCGTCTCAAAAGGCCTCAGGCTGAATGGGTAGGCATTGTTTCAAACGGCAACCCAAATATAGTAACCCACATTTAGTATGGAGGTGTTGAAATGAAAAGGTTGTTAGTCGCTGGTGTTGTATTCTTCTCAGTCTTTGCCCTGCTGTCGGGAACCGTCTTTGCCGGAAACCAACTGGTGGTTGGGGGTAAGAACTATACGGAACAGTATCTTCTCCCCCAGCTCGGTACCCTGCTGCTCGAACAGGCAGGTTTTCAAGTCACGGTCAAAACAGGGGTCGGGAGTATGCTCCTCCGGCAGTCCCTTGAAAACGGTCTCGTGGACCTCTACTTCGAGTACACCGGAACCGCTTATGCCATCTTCTTCAAGCGCAAGGACCGCGATGTCATGACAAATCCTCAAAAGATCTTCGATTTCTGCAAAAAGGAGGATAAGAAAAACGATCTCGTCTGGCTTGAGCGATTCCAGTTCAATAACACCTATACCCTTATGTTGAGAAAGGAGGACTCTGAAGAGCTTGGGATTGTCTCTATTTCGGATCTCGCTGCTTATGTGAATAAAGATCCCAAGGCCTTCACCTTTGCCATGAAGGCCGAGGACTGGGAACGGCCTGACGCCTTCAAAGGCATCATGAAAACATACGGCTTCAAGGTCCCTCCGGCCAATGTGAAAAAGATGGATTACGGGCTGACCTACATGGCCATGAAAAAGAAAAAGGCAGACTGCGCCTTCGGCTACGCAACAGACGGCAGGATTGCAGCGTTTAATTTCGTCAACCTGAAAGACGACAAGAGTTTCTTCCCAGTCTACAACCCCGCACCCGTGGTTCGAAAGGACACGCTGAGAAAGTATCCGGAAATCGCTGAGATCCTGAAGCCCCTGACCGAAACCGTCACCACGCATGAAATGCAGGAAATGAATGCGGCTGTGGCTATCGAACACAAGTCCGAAGCCGATGTCGCCAGGGACTATCTCGAGAAAAAGGGACTGCTCAAGTAAATCCCGTTGGAATTTCGCACGGGGCATGAGACCCCGCCCGAAAAACCTGCCAGCCATAGCTACGCTCAGGGCGTTAGCACGCGGCGCGGCAACATTCCACATTCATCATCCCCGTGCTTCCGCACCCGCCAGCGCGAGCCTGTGCTCGCTCAGGCGAGGCGGGCGGGCCACACCGGGGTTTCCTACGGGGTAAACAACGCTGGGAACGCCAGGCTTTTAGGCATCCCATCCTTTGTAGTCTGAAATCAGATCGGACCAAGTCAAGCGCCTGAATACAAAAAGAAGGTGTCCACAGAGCGAACATTCAGGGCCTAAAGGCTGGTTTGGGGCCCGAAAACATGCCTGTGGAGCCCCATGCGCAAGCCCATGGCACCACGTTGTTTCGCCGAGTCCCCTCGCGAAAGGCGGGACTTCGTGGTACGACATGGCGCCTGCCCCCTCGGCCTCGGCTAAAGCCGTGGCCTTCTGGAGGCGGGGTACATTCGAATATCGAATGACCGAATGACGAAAGCCAAGTCGTATGAGTGACGGCTACAGCACGCATCGTTTGGGCATTTGAATGTCGGTCATTTGCTATTGTTTTGAATTTCGAAATTCGTGCTTCGGTTTTAGGATTGCCTCATCGGCTAGGGCAGAGCCAAACGTCTCTTGATAAGAACTCGCTTTTTGTAGGAAGCAATATAGGGAAATTCTCGTTGTGGGTCAAGCCAAATTCAACCGCATGATATTGTGGAGGGAACGCCTGACTAGACTTAGGCACTCTGACCAGCAGGCGAGGGGATTCTAAGACGGTCACGAAGGGCTTGATCTTGACGGAAGAGCGGAAAATGGAGGAAATCCGGGTAGGGCTATGCAGCAAACCCATCTCCTTTTCTCAAGAATCAGCTGGAGTAGGCCTCCGGATATTTACCTGCCATCTATGTATAGGCAGGCTCGGGGTCAACATATAACCACTTATATATGTTGTTTCCTTGCTCGCTTTCGAAAATAATTCTGTCTTGTTGTACTCTATTAATTGCACTGCCAATAATTTTGATATACCGCCAAACCCGTTGAAATCAGGAGGGCAACTGCAACCAGGGATAAGAAAGTAAAAGCTATGGTAACTGACAAATTCCGAAAAGCTCTTGATTTCTTTACTGGTTTTAACATCTTAACGAATTACCTCATCCGCTCTGCTTAACAGGCCTTCACTCACATTCAGCCCTAGTTTTTGAATCACTTTGTAGTTGAACTTCAGACGATTCTCGGGTGTAACAACCATGATTGTGCCGGCAGGAGTACCCTTAAAGATTTTGTCAGCCAGGACTGCAGCCAGCATACCCATTTCAACATTGTCAGGGATGAAACTAAATATAGCCCCTCGGTCTGCCGTATATACTAAGGTACCGCCAATAGGTACTTTGTGTTTAACCGCAAACTTGAGGATTGCCCCAAAACCATCAGGGGTATGGGTAAGGATCTCAGGCATCATCAGGATAGCATCAATGCCAATATCACCCGATACAGTTCGCTTTTCCAGAGCAGCCCGAAGTTCTTCTATATTATTGACTGGGTCTTCCACCAACGTTAAACCCCAGGATGAGGCCGCCTGACGCAACTGCTCAACCGCGCTGGGTGAATTGGGATAATTTGGATCATATGTTATCAATATACGGTTGGCTTGCGGCACCAACTCGTGCAAGATATCCAGACGCTTAACCGTGTTCTCCGGGCCAGGGAAACGAACACCGGTGATATTGCCGCCTGGTTTGGGCACACTCTCTACCAGGTTATTGCCTTCTAGGCCAGCCATGACAAAAACTACTGGGATACCTGTACCTTGAGTAGCTGCCTTAGCTGCTATGGTTGGCTCAGTGGGAAACGCAAAAATCAAGTCAACCTCATCTTCCACCAATTTCTTAGCAACTCGCCGCACCCCAACAGGGTCAGCGCTCAACTTCTGCAGGTCATAGATGATGTTCTTCCCTTCTACGTAGCCTAACTCGGCCATTTTGGCTTTGAAGCCGTCGGCTATCGTAACAAAAGCTTCTGCACCAGACACAATACCCACCCGATACACCTTTGCCTTTTGTGTCTTTTCACCACAACCGCTCAAAAATACACAAATCACAACTAACAGGGGTAAAACCAGCATCTGATGCTTAAATTTAATTCGCTTACTTTGATCCATTTAAATCACCCCCTTTCTATTTTACTTCAAGCCTCGACATTTTAACGGATTATCTTATCTGCCATACTCAACAAGCCTTCGCTCACCTCCAGCCCCAGCTCTTGAGCCACTTTGTAGTTTATCTCAAAATAACTCTCTGCTGAGACAACCGGGATAGTAGCGGCTGGAGTGCCTCTGAGTATTTTGTCTGCTAGTATTGCTGCCTGGTGGACCGTTTTTGGATCGTCCACATCTATACCGAAAATAGACCCATAGTTCCCAACTTGCATCGTTATACCGCCAATAGGCATCTTATGCTCATATGCAAACTTAGCTATTGCTTCAAAAGCATCATCCGTACAACTAAGAGGCTCAGGTATAAACAATATTGCGTCAAAACCAATATCATCTAATTTATTTCTTGCATCCACCTCAGCCTGAACTTCTGCTGCATTGTCAGCAGGAAATTCTATCAATGTTACACCCACGGCAGCGGCCGCTGGGTGCAATACCTCTAACTGGCTGGCTACAATAGGGTAACCTCGCTGAAAAGGTACCCACATTCTTTTGGCCTCAGGGGCCAACTCGCGCATGACCTCAAAACGCTTGATCGCAAGGTCGGGACCTGGATAGCGAACACCTGTTATGTGCCCGCCAGGCTCTCTTACGCTATCAACAAGGCCGGTTCCTTCGATGTTGGCAATAGCAAAAAGAACAGGGATATCTGTTCCTTGAGTGGCTGCCTTGGCTGCCATGGATACCTCAGTGGGAAACGTAAAAATCAGGTCGACTTTATCTTCCACAAATTGCTTGAGAATTTGTTTTTCTCTGGCCGGTTCAAAGTTAGTTCTCTGGATGTTGTAAACTATGTTCTCACCTTCTATGTATCCCAGCTTGGCCATTTCGGGCTTGAAGATATCAGGGATAGCGCCGATATAATCCAAGCCACACAGAATACCCATCTTATATACTTTCTCCTGTTTTTTTTCACCGCAACCGCTCAAAAGTACAAAAACTACAGCTAACAGCGCTAGAACCAGCATTTGATGCTTAGATTTCATTTGCCTACTGAGATCCATTTTACTTACCTCCTTCTTAAATATTTATTTCTTCATTCTGAATTCTTTCCCTCCTCTCAACCCATCATTCCACCTTTCCATTACTCCAGTATTACAATGGCTTTCCTGTTCTCCCTTGCTTGGGCTTCCTTCGTCCGTCTTCTTTTTCTTTTTTCTACCAGGCCCGTTTCCCCTGCTCTCTTAGGCCGCCTATGAATCTTGATCCAGTAGTCGGTGGCCTCCATAACCGTCTTCATGAACTCAAGCGGGTCCTTGGGCTTGACCGTGTAGCTGTTGGCCCCGTTTTTGGCAGCCATCTCCTTCTCCTGATCATCCTCCCTGATGCCGATGCCGTTGTCCGAAACAAAGAACCGGTACGAATCCTCCAGCTCCTCAAATCCAACCTCTATCCTCGGATTCTTATTACTGTCCATGTACTTGCAGGCATTGTCGATCAGGTTCTGAAAGACCTGCACCATCCTATTTCTCTCGCAGAATACCGTAGGAAGGTTTTGGGCTACTTTGAAGGTGATCCCCCTCTCCTCCAGTTGATGGGAAAGCCGATCACCAACCCCCTTAATCAATCCGCCCAGGTCCACCTCCTCAAAACGCCCCCTTCTGGTCTTGATCCGGGAGAGCTCCAATAGATCCCCGATCAGGCCCAGCTCATGCTCCGCATTCCTCTGAACCCTGGCAATCCGGTCCTTAACATCGTCATCCATGCCCTGCCCGTACCTCCGTATGATCGAGGCCGCCATGCCTGAGATATTGCGCACCGGGGCACCAAGATCATGGGAGACGATCCGGAGGAACTCCTCCCTCTCCCTCATCTCCTTAATTAACCTCCTGTTTGTTTTTTCGACCTCCTTCTCCGCCCTCTTGCGCTCGGCCAACTCTCGCTGGAAATTTGTATAGAGCATTGCGTTGTCCATTGCGATCGAGGCCAAATCAGCGAAACGACTCAATCTCCTCATCACCCAACTTCCCCTCCTCAGTGTGGGATAATCCAATTACACCCAAAACCTGATGGGCAGACTTGAGAGGGATCCCTATGAAGGAACAGAGAACATCGAATCTGACATCTTGAACCCGGCCTGGCCAGGAATGGTAATCATTCACCACGAGAGGTTGGCCGGTCTGAAAACCCCCCCGACAATCCCTTCACCAGGCTTTATCTGAAAATCAACATGCTTCCGATGAATCCCAATATCCACCTTCTTTTTTAACTCCGTCTCTCCTGGTTCAAGCAGGTAGATAAATCCATTCGGTACGCCTATTAGTAAACCAGCACGCTCAATGATGGCTTCTAAAAGCTCATTCAAATCCAGCCGGTTAATCATTCCAAGAGACGTTTCCTGGAGGGCGTCAAGATAAATTGAATTGATTGAATTGATAATTGAATTGAATTGATAAGAACTCGCTTTTTCTGGGAAGGAGTATAGGGAAATTATCTTTGTGTGTCAAACCAGATTCAACCGCATGATATTGTGGAGGGAACGCGCCGACGAGATTCAGACACTCTGACCGGCAGGCGAGGAGATGCTAAGACGGTTACAAAGGGCTTGATTGTGACGGAAGAGCGGAACATGGAGGAAATCCGGGTAGGGCTATGCAGCAAACCCATCTCCTTTTCTCAAGAATCAGCCGGTGTAGGCTTCCGGATATTTACCTGCCATCTATGTATAGGCAGGCTCGGGGTCTACATATAAGACTGACTTCGAGAATATCAAGTGTTTCATCGAGATTTGCTGCTTCTGGGAAATGGACGGTTAGTTCAAGATAAATACAATCATTGATAATGTATTCATGGGAACTGTATTTCTCCATGAGCATCGAAGAAGGATCATAGAGCGTGTCTTTTGTAAAAATGCTAAGCAGAACATTTGAATCGACGGTGATAATCATTGCCCATCCCTGAGAGAGCGGATTAGTGTAATAGAGTTTTAAGGCTCTTTCCACCGATGCATCCTGCGACATTTTCAATTTTAGCTTTGTAATCAATATCGTCTTTAAAACTCATTCTGAGAGCAAGCTCGACTGCCTCGGAGTTATTTTTTAAATTGAATCGCTGCTTCAATAATTTTAGAAGCCGCTCTCTCGTTGGTGTAAGGCGTATGGTAATGGTCTGACTCATCGCATATACTCTTCTAAATGTATTACATTACAACCATTGTACTACATTCTGTAAATAGCCCTTTCTGTCTTCTTGAAAAAGAGAATTGCAAAGATATAAGCCCAAGGATCTTGGAAAGAGCAGTACATATTGATTGAGCAGTGATATTTATGGTTTATCTACGACACCTTATCTCCAGGGAGGGGATTACCGTCAAAGGTGGTGATGCACAGTCGATCCAGGTCGCCGCCTGAGAGGACCATGCCCTCGGAGATGCCGAAGCTCATCTTACGGGGCTTGAGGTTCGCGACCACGATCACCTTCTTGCCGATGAGCTTCCCGGGATCGGGGTAGGCGGAACTGATGCCCGCGAATATCTGACGAAGGCGACCCTCGCCAATATCCACCATCAGCCGCACGAGCTTTTTAGCGCCCTCAACGGGTCCTGCCTCGCGGATAATGCCTACCCTCAGGTCGATCTTGGAGAAGTCCTCGATGGTGATCTCCTCGCCGATGGGCTCAATTGCCTGCCTGCCGAAAGGCATTGCGTCCCGGCCATTCTTTTTCTCAGGTATTTTCTTTGAGGAGCCTTCCCCCGCCTTTTGGATCTTTGCCCACGTGTCGCGTAGGGTGGCCGTACGATTGAACACAAGCGTTTCGAGAGATGAATCACCCGTATCGACACAGAAGTACCCGAGCCTCTCGAACTGGTATCGGCTTCCGGGTGTAGCATCCTTAAGGCTCGGTTCAACACGACAGTTGGTCAATGTCTCCAAGGAGTTCGGATTCAGATAGGCCTTGAAATCAAGGCCTTCTTTTTCCTCGGTTGGATTTGCAGCGGTGAAGAAGTGATCATACAAACGGATCTCGGCTTGGAGCGAATGGGCTGCCGAGACCCAGTGGAGCGTTGCCATGACCCTTCGTCCGTCAGGCGAGTCACCTCCTCGTGTCTCAGGGTCGTAGGTACAATGAAGTTCTAGTATTTCGCCTGTTTTCTGATCCTTGACGACATCCATGCACGTGATGAAATAGGCATACCGCAGCCTCACCTCTCTGCCGGGGGCAAGCCTGTAAAACTTTTGAGGCGGGTCCTCTTGGAAATCGTCCTGCTCGATATAGAGCACCCGTGAGAAGGGAACCGTTCTGGTCCCTGCGCCGGGATCCTCTGGGTTGTTGATGGCTTCGAGTTCCTCAACCTTGTCCTCAGGGTAATTGATAAGCACGACCTTGAGCGGATGAAGCACTGCCATGACCCGGGGGGCCCTCTTGTTGAGATCCTCGCGCAGGCAGTGATCGAGGAGGGCGATGTCCACCATACTTTCTTTCTTGGCCACACCTATGCGTTCGCAGAAATCCCGTATGGACTCCGGCGTATAGCCGCGCCTCCGTAATCCCGAAATGGTGGGCATCCGTGGATCATCCCACCCGGAGACATATCCCCCCTCCACGAGTTCGAGAAGCATCCTCTTGCTCATCACCGTGTAGGCGAGGTTGAGGCGTGCGAACTCGATCTGCTGGGAATGGTAGATACCTAACTCCTCTATGAACCAGTCATAGAGAGGCCGATGATCCTCGAATTCCAGGGTGCAGATCGAATGGGTGATCCCCTCGATGGAATCAGACTGCCCGTGGGCAAAATCGTAGGTGGGATAGATACACCACGCATCTCCTGATCGGTGATGGTGGGCATGGAGGATCCGGTACATCACGGGATCTCTCATATTGAGATTCGGTGCCGCCATATCGATCTTTGCGCGGAGCACGCGTGAGCCGTCCTCGAATTCCCCCCTGCGCATGCGCTTGAACAGATCCAGGTTCTCCTCTACCGAACGCTCCCGATAGGGGCTTTCTTTTCCCGGTTTCGTTAACGTCCCTCGATACTCCCGGATCTCATCGGCGCTCAGGTCATCGACATAGGCCTTGCCTTTTTTTATGAGCCGAAGGGCGTACTCATGGAGTTGGGCGAAGTAGTCGGATGCGTAATACTCTCTATCGTCCCAATCGAAGCCGAGCCACCTTACATCCTCTTTGATGGAGTCTACGTATTCCTTTTCTTCCTTGCTCGGGTTGGTGTCGTCGAACCTCAGGTTGCAGAGACCTCGATAATCTTGCGCAAGGCCGAAATTGAGGCAGATCGATTTTGCGTGTCCGATGTGCAGGTAGCCGTTGGGTTCCGGAGGAAATCTCGTGTATATGCGGCCGCCGTATTTATTGGTCTTCAGGTCATCTTCTATGATGGCGCGAATGAAGTTCGGTTTACGGGTCGTATCAGGTGGTGTCATGGCGAAGATTTTCCTCTCGGGCTTAAAAAATCCCTTGACTCCTTTGGGTAAAATCAAGGGATTCGGTAATATCTGGTAGTCCCAACGGGACTCGAACCCGTGTTACCGGCGTGAGAGGCCGGCGTCCTAGACCGCTAGACGATGGGACCATAGTGGCTGGGGGAAAGGGATTCGAACCCCTGTTTGCAGGGCCAGAACCTGCCGTCCTGCCACTGAACGATCCCCCAGCTTGAGCTTATCATTCTCTCAATCCCTGGGGTAATGTCAAGTAAAATATCACCAGATAACTGTATCCCGGATATGCCGTGACATTACATCCCGTAGCAGTTCAGGCCCGTAAACCTCTTTCTATACGATTTAAGAAGAGGTGTGAGTTTTCTCTCGGGTGTCTTTATCTGCGTTAGCCTCTCTTTGATCTCCTCATCAGATAACCTCACATTGAGAGTTCTTC
>Ga0307428_1000586_pt1 | contig 22012 bp, 18 predicted proteins | sample SalMarWE160240MG_FD_202161 | JGI IMG/M metagenome (GOLD analysis project Ga0307428, IMG submission 202161) | Salt marsh sediment microbial communities from the Plum Island Ecosystem LTER, Massachusetts, United States - WE1603-240 | ecosystem: Environmental > Aquatic > Marine > Intertidal zone >...
AGCATCTCCCGCAAGAGCTGCCTGGCCTTGGAGGAGTCAAGCTTATCCTGAGGTTCCGGTAGAATTCACTGTGGGGTAAATGTTATATTGCTGTGACGGTTATGCCCGCGCGAAAATCGGTGCTGAACCTAATTCATGGAGATACTAATAAATCATGAATTAGACCTTGAAAAAGGTAATCCTGCCGGAAAGCAGGAGCACAAAGCCATGGGTCTTGTAAGATAGCCGGGCTGCCAGGGTCGGGGAAGGAGAACCGGTGCTGGCAGGACGGCTGTTTGTTATTACAATTTTGGAAACGCTCTTCGAGTGATCGAGGGGCGTTTTGCTTTGAGGAGGGGTGGTGATGCTGGCGGAGAAAACGGCGGTCTTAGAGTTTGAGCGGGTGCGGCAGGACTACGCGGTTGAAGATGCGCGTGGGATCCCGATGAGCGTGCACGAGCGGTATAGGAACGCTCTTGCTGAGATGAGGTTCAAGATTCGCGAGACGCGGAACGGTAAGACGGGTAAGAGACTGGGGGAGCTGTTGGTGGAGCAGGGTGTGCTCGATCAGGAGAAATTGCAGCAGGCACTAACCGAGCAGCGGCAGAGAGGCAAGGGAGAGCTCCTCGGCGAGGTCCTGCTGTCGCTTGGCCTCATCAAAGAAGAGGCTCTCCTTTCGGCGTTGCGAATGCAGGCAAGCGAGAATTGAAGGGCAAGGAGGGAGGAATGAAGAGGGCAAGAAAAGCGAAGTGGATGACGTTCTTGCTGATTGCCGGGATCGTCCTACTGGGAGCGATTCCAGCACTGGCGCAGGTTACGAATGTTGACACAGGAGAAACCTTCGCAACCATACAAGCTGCTATTGATGATTCTAACACAAAGAACGGAAACACCATCACCGTGGATGCGGGGACCTACAACGAGCATGTCAGGATCACGAAATCGATCACGCTTAAGGGAGCACAGGCCGGCGTCGATCCGCGTCCGAGCGTCGGAGGACGCACGGGCGCTGAGACGGTTCTTGATGCTCAAGAGGCGTCCGCCTACGTGATTCAGATCGCAGCAGCAAACGTCACGATTAACGGGTTTACGATCACCGGCGGGACCGGCGACATGGTGGAAGAAAGTGCATCAGCAGACAACCTGCTCTTCCAACACAACATCCTCTACGACAACCTTGCGACAGCAGGAGACGAAGCGGTCCAAATCAAGTACTCCACGGGCGTCACGATCGAGTACAACTACGCATACAACATCGTTCAGGATGCCTTCAACCTCTCCTCGTCATCAAACGGCTACGTGCAGTACAACGAAGCGCACGATATCTACAGCGTGAACGCGGGTATTTACTGCTACGACGCCACGAACATCAGCATTATCGGAAACCTCCTCTACAACGTTCCGAACAACGACGGGATCAAGCTGGGGGATTCCGGTGACGGAAGCACTGGCGGAAGCGTAAGCGAGAACACGGTGTACAACTGTGCTGAGGACGGCATCACGGTCTACGCCAGTAATGTCAGTGTGCTCAACAACCTCATTCACACCTGCTCAAGCGAGAATGGCGCCCTCTATCTCTACGGGGCAGACAACTCAGTTGTCCAAGGCAACGTAGTGAGAGACAGCAACGCCATCGGGATCCTCATCCACAATAGCACAGGCGTCTCCGTGCAGAACAACAGAATCTACGGCAACAATGATTCTGATGACACGAAGTACGCCGGTTCCGCTGGTATTTGGATCACAGACTCTGGAAGCGTGAGCGTGTTGCAGGGCAACGAGATCCGAGATAACGCCTTCTTGAACTTGAAATGGAACGGGACAGGAAGTATCGATGCTTCCGGCAACTGGTGGGGAAGTGATGATCCAGCAGTGGTCGCAGCGTTCCTTGATACTTCAAACGTCGATTTCTCGCCAATTCTCACAGGTGGCAATGACGGCGACTCCACAACAGCGGGCTGGCAGCCTGATATGTCGTCGGTGACAGTCCACGCCTTGGGTCAGCAGGTTGGTGGGACCGGGCGGATTCAAGAAGGGGTAAACTTGGTCTCGGCTGGGGGCACCGTGAACGTTCTTGCAGGTGCGGCAGCGTACATCGAGCAGGTGACCATATCCAAAGCCCTGACCATTCAAGGTAGCGGGAATCCCGTGGTTCAGGGTAACCAGAACAACCAGCCTACAATCCGCGTGGCTGCTGACGGCACCGTTGTCTCCAATCTTGGCATCACAAACACTGGCAACAGCGGAGAGATCGTGGGCATCTTCGTTGGTAGCGCGTCTCCGGCCTACAGTGACGTCGCAGGACAGTCGATACAACTAAACAACAACACCATCGATGGAATCAACACGATGTCGGTGGGCGAGGGTGTGTGTGGCATTCAGGCGAAGTCCTACGATAGCGGCACCGGAATCGACGGACTGAACATTCTCGACAACCTGATCACGAACGTCTCGCAGCCGACGTGGGGGGCGAACGGGATCATGTTGCAGGCGAATGTGAGCAACGTGCTGATCCAAGGGAACACGATTTCCAACATCGACGGTCTGTGGGTCTACGGAATAGTCCTCACTCCATCGAATCTCGAAACGGGATTCCCAACGAACGTTACGATCAAGAACAACGTCTTCGAAGGGCTTGTTGGCAGCTTGTATCCCTCTGTTGCGATCGGTGTAGATTCTGCGATTAGTGGCCACGAGCCGGATGCGAGCCAGGCAACTGTCCGCTTCAACAGCCTCGCTGGTGCTGCCGTTGGTGCGGCAAATTATGACCCGAAGGGGATACTTGATGCCGCTCTAAACTGGTGGGGCTCGGCTAACGGACCGACAGCGTACGAAAATGCTGACCCAATACCTGAATATGCCGGCGGTGGGTCCGGGGCTGTGGGACGAATCATCTTCAGCCCGTGGATCGGGATCGATCCTGACGGAAATCCGGCCACACCGGGCGTGCAGATCACTGGTCCAATGTTGATCATCGTTGCCCCGGTCGGCCCGGAGCCAATGGGTGGGTACCTGAACACGGCGATTGCCGGCGCGAATAGCACGGATCTGCCGTACACCGACACGATCGAGGTGCGGGGTGGGAGTCATGTCGTTAGTACCTCTCTCACCCAAGATGCGACAGTGCACTTTACAGGACCCACAACGATGGTTAGCGCACTTGGGTCTGCCTCGCATCCCACTTTGCGGGGCGCCGTCAATATCGGATCCGACGGCGTTCTGGTTGGCCTCCCGCTGCAGGGCTTCCGGATAAACGGGAACGTGACGATTGGTGCGGGTGCCGATGCGGCGACATCGGTGATCAACTGGTGCGACCTGTACGGGAACATGACTAACAACGGCACCGGAACGTTCGACGCCCAGTACAATTACTGGGGGACGCTGCTGGAGTCGGTCGTCGATGCCCGGACAACTGGCGCCATTGACTACGAGCCATTCCTGCCGAAGAACGCGGACGACTCGTATGTCGACGCCACCGCGATCATTAACGCGGGACTGGCTAGCGGAATCGATCCTGCAATTGATCAATTGTGGCTGATGGTTCAACTCGGCCAGGATGTGAATACGTTCATAGGATACGCAGGCGTTGCCGGTGCAGGCGCATTCGGAGGTGCACCAGCGGGGGCTGAGATCATCCTTGGCGGAGCGGCCGGTGGTGGTGGTGCCGTGGAAGGCGCAATATCCGGAACGTATACTCCCGGCGAACCAATCGATGGGCGATTCACGCTTACCGATCCAATCACCGGCGAACCGATAACTGATGCTGCCGTTACAACATCCTTGCTCGGCCCCGATGGAGCACTTGTTTCTTGGGGATGTGCGACATATGATGAGACTACTGGCGAGTATATATTTACTATCGATACGAGCGGACTGGCTCCGGGGACCTATGAGCTAATCATTCAAACTGACGATGGCCAGTCGAAGACGGTCTCAATCGAGGTTCAGGCGGCATGATCAAAGCGGACGGTAAGGGGGAAGCATGAAGAGAGTGTTGGCGGTAGGTATTCTGATCGCGATTACGGGAGTTCTAGCTGTTACGGCTGCCCCGTTAAGCGGATCCTGGTCGTTCTCGATTCAGTCGGATCTCAACCCGTTTAGCATCACGGCGATCGAATCGGTCTTTCAGGTCGATTACTCGATCGGCACGTGGACGTGGGCCTCCACAGCGATTATCGATCTGGCCGGCCTCGACAACGTCTACTTCGACGTCAAGGGGGTGCTGGGCGGCTTCGCCCTGCGCTCGATCACCGACTTCGATGCCGCGGAGGCTCAGTTTCAGGCATGGGTAGCGTCTGGAGTGACGGCAATAGCAGGAGTAAACCTGTATGCGTTGTTCATGTTGGATAACGTAGGAAGCACCCAAACCCCGTCAATGGGTAGTGGTTTGACCCTTGGGGGATGGGCACAGGTGGGAGATCTCTCAATCTGGGGGCAGACGCGGTTCAACATGAACGACACGTCGGGTAACATTTACAAATATGGCTACGGCTGGCTCCTCGATCACTTCATCTTTAAGGTGTGCGATACGTGGCAGAAGCCGTCGGGCTACATCGACGTGCAGACTGCCGGTTGCACGGCGAGCTGGACGGGTGCGGATGTGTATCTCGAGATGCCGTTTGCTTGCTTTGATCTCCTGACGCAGCTCAGCCTCTCTTGCACTGGGTTCGATCACGTGCTCTTTGAGATCAACGATATCGATCTTGGGCTTACGTGGCTCAATCTGAAGTGGGTGGACGTGCTGTTCACGACTACTTCCAAATCGGTGAATACGGTCTTTGATATCACGCTAGGAGACACGGCATGTATCACGCCGTACCTTGCTCTCGAAGGCGCAGGAACAGAGATCACCGGGTTCTCGCTAAAGGCACTGAAGCTTTCCTATACCTGGGACAACGCCACATTCAAGGCGGGGGGTCTGTTCGATGAGGACGGCTGGTATCCGTACCTCAATTACCTCGGCACTCGTTACTATGGCTGGACATGGGATGGAGAGCTGGCCACCCTGCCGTCTTGCGTGGTTACCGAAGGATACGATGAGTACTTCGGCCTGCTAGTTACCGGCGACTCCTGTTGCGGAGGAGCCTACAAATTCACCACCTTTGCCTGGTTCGATACCGGGAACAGCACTGGATTGTTTGACTGGGCAGAAACACGAGTCAAGCTCAGCGTGGGGGTTGCCTCCAACACAACTATCAACTTCGACATTAGCGTTACCCAAGGGAGAGCTAGTTGGTTCCGCCTTGGAACTGGAATTGTCTGGTAGGCGTCATGTAGTATTAGGCATGATCCCTTGATACATGGGCACATGATTGCGGGCTCTGAGCGATCTCTCAGAGCCCGTTTCTTGTTGCTTGCTGATGAGTGAGATGGATACAGTAAAGAACCCACCAGTAAGCTGGGGGGCATTGAAAGACAGAAGCCAAAGATCTAACAGGAGTTAGTCTTCATGCTACAATTTCATGTAGAGTGTTGCATCGAAAGCAACGTCGCACACAAGGTACGACGCTACATCCATCTTTTCATCGGAGCTCGTCTCCGACGTTGGGGGGTATTCCTGAGAGCACTCATGTAGCCAGTACAAACAACAAGCTGATTCACCTGCGGCAAATCTCCGCTTTCCTCCCCCCAACAAGCTGGGGTTATCCAACGGAGGATTTTTTTGTGAAGAGTGCTGCTTGCAGGTGATTTCTTATCGGAACGAAATACTCACCCCGAAGATGAAACCGCGCCGGAGATGATAACAGGCAAAGACAGTCGCATGACCTACACTAAGCTCTACGCCGAGCATGAAGCTGGGGAAGATATCCGTTTCGATATCGGGTTCGATCGTGATCGCGAGGGGTGAAAGACCGGCGAGAGAACCGGGTGCTGTGGTATGGTTTTGCACGGCGATCCCTCCTCCGAGGAGGAGTGAGATCCGTTCAGCAATTGCCACATGTAGTCGCAAGTCGATCCCTAGTTCCGGGCCCAGGTTATAGAGTCCTCCCATGGTCGGGGGATCTTCCTCTGTAAACCGTAGCGACGCGGAGAGGCCGATCATCTGAGTGAACCCGACCTCAAAACCGATGCTATCGATTCCTATATCCAGACCGATGAAGGCGAGGGAAACCTCCATTCCGCTTAAGGGTGAAGACGGTAGAGCCTCCTGCAGGCGGGCCTCGAAGTCGAACATCTCTTGATCGCGCACTGTGAGAGTCTCGCTAAAGCGTTCGTATCCCACCTTCTCCAGGGCGATCATCACCTTCCCGGCCGGGAGGACGAGGTCTTTGGGGGTGTATCCCCGGAGCTTCCCGTCGATGAGAATACGGGCGTGTGCGGGCTGGGAAGCGATGTGAACGACCGCCTTCGGTTGGTAGACGGTGAACTGGGCCCAGGCGGATGTCCACTGAGCGTTGCTGAGCTTCGTTTCAAGCCCCTGCGCGAATGCCTCTGGGGATCCATCCATTTGCCGAAAGGAACCCTTAGCAGGGGCAGTGAGCTCGGGAAGGGGAATCGATGAGGCGACCGCTACCAGGATCTCTATCCCTTCGGGCCCTCCGACGATCAACCGGTACCCTTCCCCGGGAAGGGAGACTGTCCCTGGGGAAACCTGAGGGTTAGGCGAAAATCGATTTGGATAGAGGAGGGTCACTGTTCCTGTGGGATCGATGTCGTAGAGGTAGAGGTAGCTCTGCTCGGAGATCTCGATCGTGATAGTGATCTCGATCGGTTCTCCCGGGGCGTAGGTCTCCTGATCGGTCGCGATTCGGATCAGCGGTTCCGGCGCGGGTGGTGAAGGGAGCACCCCCTTTGGGAGGGGCGTTGCCCCTGGCACTGTCCCTATAGCGACGGACGAAAGGAGGATCAACCCAAGTAAGAGGACCGCGAGAGATCCTTGGCATATCTTCGCGTGTGCGGCTCGCCTCGTTTTCACCTTGCATCCCCTCTTTCAGCGGTGTCGGAACGATCCTTGAGCGCGGCGAACTTCGCTCGAAAATCGGCGGCGGCATCGGGATCGACGTTCTTCAAATGCAGGGTCTTCTTGCCGGACTTTACGAGGACGTTCCGCCCGTGAAATGAGATGTTCACCAAGTCCAGATCCTGCTCGCGCATGATCCCGGCTGCGCTCAATGACTTATCGATGGCCGTTTGTGTGAACCGGGCGATTCCCCGCTGTAGCATGATCGAGAAAGCCCCTTCGTTCTTCTCTGCGCTTTCCAGCTCTGCGAGCACATCCTCAAGGTGCTCCTGGATCTCCTTCGCCAACTCGACGACGATCGTCCCTCGCTCGGTCAGTACGAGGGTGAGGTGGTCCTCTCCATCAGAGAGGCGAGCGACCTCGGACATCCAAGTCACCTCGTACAGGAACTCCTCTCCCAACCCTTTAAGATCGCGTTTCCCAAGAGGGATATAGTGCAGCCCCTTCAATGGGGGGATCTCACATTTTATCTCCTCGGTGACCAGGATCTGTCCCCCTTTGGCAAGGCTGGAGACTCGTTGGGAGAGGTTGATCGAGTGACCGATCATATCGCCCTCGGTCATGATCGGTGTTCCGCTTGCCAGGCCGATCCCCACGTCGATCGGTTCCTTGGGGGTCTCTTTGTTGCGGGAGCGGATCGCTCGCTGGACGGTCACCGCCGCGTGGATTCCCTGCGAGATCTCGGGAAACGCGGCCATGATTCCGTCTCCCATCGTCTTCACGATGATTCCTCCCGCTTCCTCGATCCTCTCCCTGAGTAGCGATTCGTGTAGTTGGGCGAGCTGGTAGGCAGCGCGGTCCCCCTCGCGGGCAGTGTAGGAGGTAAACCCGCGGATGTCGCTGAACATGACCGCGATCTGTTCATCCGCCTCCACACGGGCGCGGATTTGTTGTCGGTTCTTCAGGGTTGTACTCCAGGACACGTGCATCACACCTCGGTTTGGAAAAGTATCGTTCGTATTATATCATGACAACGTTCGCTGGGCAGCAATCGCAAAAGGAGGAACAAAAAACTATGGATAGAAAAGACGCCGTCAGTCTTCTCAAGAAAGCACCCCTCTTCTCATCCTTGACCTTGAAGGGGCTGGGAGCAATCGTCGAGATGGCGACCGAGAAGGAATTCAAGGCAGGAACGAAGATCGTGAGTGAGGGCGCCACCGGGACGGGGTTCTACCTGATCCTTTCGGGGAGTGCCGAGGTCTCGCACAACGGTGCGAGGATCGCCAAGCTAGGGGCGGGGGCGTTCTTCGGCGAGATGGCCCTCCTCGACGGGGCTCCCCGCTCAGCCGATGTAATCGCCCTGGAGGATACAATGTGTTTGGCCCTCACCCCGTGGGTGATGAAGGCGATCATCGCCGGGAATCCGGATGCCGCGCTGGGGATGCTTAAGGAGCTTGCGCGCCGCTTGCGAGAGACCGACCGTTCACTGAGCTAGCGATGGGCGAGATCGCAATCACCTGTCTTGGCTCAGGTTCAGCTCTGACTGAGGGACGGCTGTGGAGCTCCCTCCTTCTCGATGGGAAGATCCTCTTCAGCCTTCCCCCCACCGCGATTTTCCAGCTATATCGCCTGGGAAAGGACCCAGCAGCTGTCGATCACATCTTCATCAGCCATCGCCATGCCGACCATTTCTTCGGGCTGCCCTTCCTCATCCTCCTCTATCGCTACCGCTATACAAGGGATGATCCTCTCTACATCATCGGTCCAAAGGGGATGGAGGAGGCAACCGTGGAGCTGTGCCACGCTGCCTGGCCCGACCTCGAGAGGGAGGACCTGACGCAGAGGGTGCCGGTCTCCTTTGTGGAGATCAAGCGGGAAGGGGAGTATCAGGCGGGGGAGATCGTGTTTAATGCCGTGAAAATGGAACACTTCGGGATGGACGCCTACGGATACCGCTTAACCTATAAGGGACGGAAGATCGCGTTCACCGGCGATACCGAAGCGGGCCCGCACCTCGATCGCCTACTTGCTGGGGCTGATATTGTGATCACTGAACTAACTCACGCCGTTCCCTCCGATGATCCAGGCCATCTGGATTCAGAGACTGTCTCAGAGATGGTTGCCCGGTTACGGGCGCGTGGAGCGACCGTCCTCGCAACCCACCTGCGGGAGACCCCGGCTCCGATTGAGGGCCTCTTGATCTGTCAGGATGGAGAGACGTACCTGGTGTAATGGAGTAGGAGCAATCCCTGCATCGCCCCTATATTTATTCCCTCTCATAACAATCCCGGCAACGGGCTTCGTAGGAACCGATCCCGCCTACCTTGATAACGGGATCGTTCACCGGCGCGGGTTCCCCATCGATCAGGCGCTGGCTGCGGGTGGCGTTCCTACCGCACTTGACGCAGACCGCGTGTAACTTGTCCACCTGGTCGGCAAGGGCCATCAAGGTCGGCATCGGACTGAATGGCTCTGCGGCGAAGGTGAGATCGAGTCCGGCGACGATCACCCGTTTCCCCATCGCGACTAGCGCTTCGCACAACACGGGAAGCTTTTCGGAGAAAAAGTTCCCCTCGTCGAAGGCGACGACCGCTCCTGCGTGCAATCCCTCCTCTCCGATGATCTCGGTCAGGGTCTCGATCGATTCAGATCCTGGGGGAAGGAGGTGGGCCTCAAACTCGCGGCCGTAGTGGGTGACGATCGCGTTCCGGCTGTAGCGATCATCGATCGTCGGTTTGAAGAGGAGGATCTGACCGTGCGCAATCCTCACCCTCTCCAGCCGCCGGATCAGTTCCTCTGTCTTCCCGGAGAACATGCACCCGGTGATCACTTCCAATCGCCCCATCGCCCCTTCTCTCATCTTTCTCCTCCTTCTTCAGTCGACAGAAACGTCGTTATGTAGAGATCTTCCAGTGGAAAGGCTTCTTTAATTAGCCCGTGCTCAACAAGGTAGTCTTGGAGTTCTTCCCAGGCTTCTCGATCTTTGAGGTTCGCTTCATCTGCGTAGAGGGGAAGCGTAGCATCGTAGGCGCGATGGTTCAGCTCATCATCGAGGTCCGGATGGGCGGAGAGAAAAAGATTGTACGCCGCCTCGGGGTGCTCCTTCGTGAAGGCGATCCCACGTGATAGCCCGTCGAGGAATGCACGAATCCACGTTGGGTGCTCCTCGATGAGGTTCGGGTTGGCGACGAGGATGATCTCAGCGGTATCCGGAACGCCATACTCTTCTTGCGGGAAATAGAGCGGCTCATGATCGAGGAGTGCGACCTGTGGGAGTTCGAAGTTGCGGAAGGCGCCGATCGCATCCACTCTATGTGTCAGGAGGGAGACGACAGTGTTGAACCCCACATTCACCAGTTCGAATTCGTCACCTCCTACTCCGACCGAAGCGAGCATCGTGCGCCAGAGGGTCGGTTCGAGCGGGGCGAGGGAGTAGCCGATGCAGCGTCCACGAAGGTCAGAGAGCGTCTCGATCCCCACTTCACGCAGGCTGAGCAGCCCCCCGAGCGGGCTATCGATCAGTGAACCCAAGGCGATCAAGGGAAGTCCTGCAGATTTTGCGATGAGGAAGTTGATCTGAGGGGTGAGCGCGATATCGACGGTTCCTGCCGCTGCAAGCTTAACCGGATCACTCGGGTTCCCCGGAACGAGGATCTCTACCTCTATCCCTTCTTGAGCGAAAAAACCGTTCTCCACAGCGACAATGAGTGGAACGTGGTTTGGGTTGACGAAGAAATCGAGCATCACGTGCAAGCTGGGCGCAGCGAACCCGTGGAGAGCAACGAAAAGAAACAATACAAAGATTACACTGGTATACTTTTTCACTCTTATCCCCTTAAATCCTTCGTTTTCTGTTGCCTGCGCTCCAGGCAGGTATGCTCATCAGCTATAAAACCAAAACACAATCCTCTAAGGAAGCCATGAATCCAGGAAAGAGTCCGGTTGAATCTCTGCTTGTGAGTCTTCCTGGATTCCTGGATTCCTCATAGGTTCTTTGCGTCTTCAACGCCTGCCTGTTCCTATCTGCCGGCCAGGCAGAGGAGCCCGTTTTTCGCGCGGCCTTCGCCACCGGAGGAGCCGCTCTTCCATTATGCGCAAGGCTCCAAATAGGAGCAACCCCAATAGGGAGAGGGCGAGGATCGCGGCGAAGACGAGGTCGATCCGCAGGAGTGCGTTCGATTGGATCATCAGGTATCCGAGCCCCGCTTTCGCCCCGATCCACTCTCCGATCGTTGCCCCGACCACGCTCAGGGTCACCCCGATCTTCAGCCCGGAGAATAGGGAGGGAAGGGCGGCTGGGAATCGTGCTACGAGGAATATCTGTCGCTCGGTAGCGCGTAAGGAATTCAGGAGGTCGATAGTCTCTTCGGGAACGCTCTTCAGGCCATCGACCGTGTTGATGACGATGGGGAAGAAGGCGATCAGCGCGGCGACGGTCACCTTCGGCCAGATCCCGTACCCAAACCAGAGGATTAGTAGGGGAGCGATGGCGAAGATGGGGATCATCTGCGAGGCGATGACAAGCGGATAGATGGCTCGTTTCAGTGAGGGTGAGTAGAAGAGCAACAGCGCGAGAGCGAACCCTCCGCAGGCGGCGAGGATCATCCCAACAGCGATCTCGATGGCGGTCACCCCGGTGTGCGCCAAGAGGAGAGGAAGCCGGGTGAAGAAGACGTGGAAGATGCGGCTTGGTGTGGGGAGGATGTAGTACGGGGTATGGGTCAGCCGCACCCCAATCTCCCAGAGAAGGAAAAAGGTGGAAAGGAGAAGAACGGTCCCCCCGTAGCGTGCGATCCATCCCCGGAACCTATCAAGCATCGGAGCCCTCCGCGTGAATGAGGTGGAGGATCTCCCCTTTGAGACGGACCAGGGGCGCGGCGGTGCGGCGACGCGGCCGCGGAAACTCTACCGGAAAGACCTCCCGTACGCGTGCCGGTCGCGCCGAGAGAAGGATGATCCGGTCGGAGAGAAGGGTGGCTTCTTCGACATCATGGGTGACAAGGAGGATCGTCTTCTTCAGTTCTTGCCAGACCGAAAGGAGCCAATCCTGCAGGCTGGCCCGCGTCAGTGCATCGAGAGAACCTAAAGGTTCGTCGAGCAGGAGAACGTCACGATGAACTAGGAAGGTACGTATGAGGGCAAGCCGTTGCCGCATACCTCCGGAGAGCTCCGTTGGATAGAGATCCTCGAATCCCGAAAGACCGAACCGGGAAAAGAGATCCTTCGCTTCGGCTACAGCCACCTGTTTGGGACGCTTGTCGATCCTAGATGCTAGGATGGCGTTGTCGATCGCCGTACGCCATGGGAGAAGGGTGTCAGCTTGTGGCATGTAGGCGATGCGATCGCGCGGGTCTCCATCGCGAGTACCGGTCAGGATCCTGCCAGAATCGGGTGTTAGGAGGCCTGCAAGGATCTTGATGAGGGTCGTCTTTCCGCACCCCGATGGACCGATGAGTGCTGTGAAGCTCCCCTGCGGGATCTCCAATGAAACATGATCGAGAACGGCAAACCTCCTCTCGGGGGAGGGGAATGACTTACTGACAGCCACAGCCGCCAAGGCGGTTGGGATGACTCTCTCTTGTTCGCTCATCTATGGCTCTCCGAGGCTCGTAATTGAGAATAAGATCTTGTAAGCACTGTCTCTTCTCCCCTCTATTCTACCCCCGCTCCTGCTCTCGCACAGGTCGCTATTGACCAACCTTCGGATTTCCGTGCGTTTCAGTTTCTTGCGTTGCTTTCCCCTCCTCGTTATACTGGAAAAAGGCAGCAAGGAAAGGGATCTTTGAGGAGGGCACTTGGATTCCAGATATCTCATCGATAAGCATTTCCTGCGGCAGCACACGTATCGTCTTCTCCTTTACCTTCTCCTGTTCGTCAGTTGTGCGATCATGCTCCTTCCCTTCTTCTGGATGGTGACGACCTCCTTCAAGTTGGAATCCGAGGTCCTGCGCATGCCCCCCCAGTGGTTTCCCAAGGACTGGCTGTGGCGCAACTATATCAAGGCGTGGAATGTCGCTCCGTTCGGTCGTTATTTCTTCAATAGCTTCTTCATGGCGATCACCACGACGATCGGCGAAGTGATAACTACCATCTTGGCAGCGTACGCGTTCGCTAAGATGCGTTTCTTCGGGAAGAATGTCCTCTTCGCTATCCTGCTGGCAACGCTGATGATCCCAGGACAGATGCTCCTCATCCCGAACTACGTGACGATCACCAGGTTGGGTTGGTTCGATCGGTACGAGGCATTGATCATCCCCTGGCTGGCATCGGTCTTCGGGATCTTTTTGTTGCGGCAGTTCTTCCGCTCTATTCCGGATGAATTACAGGACGCGGCACGGATCGACGGGTGCTCCCGCCTTAGGTTCTTGTGGCAAATCGTGGTTCCGCTCTCCAAACCGGCGATCATGACCGTTGCCCTTCTCAAGTTCTTGGGAAGCTGGAACGCTTTCCTGTGGGTATTGATCATGACCAACAGCAACAAGATGCGTACCGTTCCGGTGGGGTTGACACTGTTTAGTTCGGAGGTGGGAACTGCCTACGAACAACTTATGGCGGCCTCGGTACTGGCGATCATCCCGGTTCTCATCCTCTTCTTCTTCACCCAGAAGCAGTTCATTCAGGGGGTGGCGAGGACGGGGATCAAATAGTCAACTATAGTATGAGGAGGTGGTCGAGGAAGAAAGCTACAGCGTCGGTAACAGTACCTTTACTCACCATGTTAAAAAAAGGAGGCAACAAAATGAAAAGCTGGAAGATTGGTGTTTTGGGATTGGTGGTTGTGCTTCTGTTTGGACTGCTCGCGGTCGCTGATGATCCGGTGACGATCACGTTCTGGCATGCGATGAGCTCGCGGCATCAACCGAACCTGCAGAAGCTGATCGATGACTTCATGGTCGAGTATCCGAATATCACGGTCGAAGCCATCTACCAGGGAGGCTACGGAGACCTGCAACAGAAGATCAACGCGGCTGTTGTGGCGGGGAACGTCCCCGCGATCGCCCAAGTGTACGAGAACTGGGTGACCCCGATCGTTGAGGTCCTCTATCCGATCGGCCCCGCTATGACAGATGAGGAGAAAGCGGACATTATCGACGGACTGGTCGGGAGCAACACCTACAACGGGATCCTCTATACCGTTCCGTTCAACAAGTCGATCATGGTCTTCTACTACCGGAAGGACCTCGTCCCCACCCCGCCAGTAACCTGGGAGGAGTACCTGCAGATGGCGAAGGACTTGACCGCCGACACGAACGACGATGGGACGATCGACCAGTTCGGGACCGGGTTCCGCCCGGCAGCGAACCCCGAGCAGTTCCTTAACTTTCTCGATGAGGCCGGCGGCTCGATCCTGAACGAGGACTGGACCGAGGTTACGATCAACAACGAGGCCGGTCTTCAAGCGATGGAGTACGCAGTGAGCCTCGCCCCGTACTCGCTCGTCACGAGTTCATACATGAGCGACGCCTTCCAGGCGAATCAGGTGTGCATGTTCATCGACACCTCGGCCGGCTACTACTACAACAACCAGGCGGCAGAGACGGCCGGCTTCGAGATGGGCGTCGTCCGTGTCCCAATGGGGCCGGTGAACCAGAGGTCGATGATCCAAGGGACTAACCTCGCCGTCTTTGATATAAACCAGACGCAGGCCCAGAAGGACGCGGCTGTCCTTCTTGCCCGCTTCCTACTCCGGGCGGAGAATACCGTCTTTTGGGCGGAGAAAGGCGGCTATCAGCCGGTGACGAAGTCCGCCTACGTGACGGAAGAATGGGAGAGCTGGGTGGCGACGCATGAGTACCAGCAGGCGATGTCTGCTCAGATGCTCGACGGATTCGCACAAATCCTCCATCCGAACTACGGTGACATACGTTATGTCATCGCCACCATGTTCGAGGAGGCCATGCTCGGCGAAGCGACTCCCAAAGAGGCGCTGGACAACGGAGCGGCCGAGATCGAAGCGCTGTTAGAATAGGTATGTATTCATCGGTCCGAGGGGATAATCCCTCGGACCGCTCATTCTTGAAAGGAGATTATGATCGAGGTACGAAGCTCCAGAAGTAGATTCCGCTTTGTCATCCCAGAGGAGTGGAAGCGCGCCTCGTATTGGCGGGAAACAGGGGCGGCTTACCTCTACCTACTACCCGCACTCGTCATTCTAAGCGTCTTCGTCTTCTATCCGTTCTTCTCCGCCTTTCGCCTGAGTGCCTTCAAGTGGAACGTTGTCCGACCGCCGGGTACGTTCATCGGCTGGGGAAACTACAACTACATCTTTCACGACAAGTACTTTTGGCGGGCTCTTTGGCACACGTTCTACTACGTCGGGATCAACGTCCCAGTGACCCTCTTCCTCGCCCTGTTGGTGGCGAATCTCCTCAACAAAGGCTTGAGATTCCTTACGTTTGCCCGTACGTCCTATTTTCTCGCCTACATAACCCCACTCGTCGCCGTCTCCATGGTCTGGCGGTGGCTCTACAACTGGCAGTACGGACTCTTGAATTACTTCCTGGGGTTCTTCGGTATCGACCTGATCAACTGGCTGGGGGACAAGCGGTTTGCCCTACCGGCGGTGATCATCATGAGCATCTGGCGCTACGTCGGGTACGAGGCGATCATCCTCCTTGCCGGGTTGCAGAGCATCGACAAGATGTACTACGAGGCGGCGCGGATCGACGGGGCCTCCGGTCTTCAGGTCTGGCGCAAGGTGACCGTCCCCCTCCTGACTCCACAGATATTCTTCGTCTTCGTCATCTCGCTGATCGGCTCGTTCAAGGTCTTCACCGAGATCTACGTCCTGTTCAGCGGAACACCTGGGCCGCTGAAAAGCGCCGAGACACTCGTCTTCTACATCATGCGGCAAGGATTCTTTGGGACGAACCATCTCGGGCGGGCTGCTGCTGCGTCGGTTGTCCTGTTCGGTATCATCTTCATCTTTACATTGTTTCAGCTACAGATTACGCAGAAACGGGTCCACTACCAATGAGATTTCGTACAGCCTGCATGATGGTTGCTCCGGTTTTTTTATGCCTTGTACCGGTTCTTGCAACCTCTCTGCCGGACCCTTCCTTCGCCACCCTCGAGGCGAAGGTGTACAAGGTCTTCGATGGGGACACGATCTCTATCAAAGGGGGAGAGAAGGTCCGCCTATTGGGGATCGATACCCCGGAGATCGGCGAGCCGTTCTCTGCTGAGGCGAAGCGCTTCACTCACGATCTCGTTCAGTATCAGACGGTCCGCTTGGAATTTGATGTGAGAGAACGCGACACGTATAGCAGACTCCTCGCCTTCGTGTATGTGGAGACGGACGACGGCTGGGTTATGGTCAACGCCGAGCTTGTGCGCGCAGGTCTCGCCAAACTGCTATTCATCCCCCCCAACGGCCGCTATGAAGGCTATTTTGAGCAAGTACTCCACGAGGCGATGGTTCGCCATCAGGGGATGTGGGGGAAGTTCTCCGACGTATTGACACTGCAACAGATCGAGGCCGACCCGGTGACCTACGTGACCGAGGTCGTCTCCGTGTGCTTCCTCGTCTCCCGGGTTGCAGCGGCCGAGAGCGAGATCACCCTGTACGCCGATGAGAGCCGTTTCTCGTTCCATGCGATCGTCTTGTGCGACTCCTTCGCTGCGTTCGCCGAGGCCGGCCTCGGCGCGTGGAACGATTACGCAGGAAAGACTGTAATCATCACCGGAACGCTAGAGTGCAAGGACGTCCGGAAGGGCCTGAGCATCACTCTCACCTGGCCGGATCAGGTCGTCATCGAGCCCGAATAGGGACGTCGTCTCGCTGTATTCAAAGAATACGCCCCCTTCTTTGCGGTCGACTTGTATAAAGCTGTAGAATAGGAGTACGCTGAAACGATTCGGGAGGGGATATGAGCAAATTCATAGATCGACTACTGGAGGGGCGGCCTGGGCCTGACGAGGAGCGGCAGCCGCTGCGTATGCAGAATCTACCCGGGGGGATCGGTTGGCTCGTGATCATCGTTGTCATCGGCGTTTACCTGCTGACCGGAATCTATACGATTGGCTCGTCCGAGGTGGGATTGGTCAAGCGCTTCGGGCGCTATACCGCTACTGTCAACCCGGGGCTGCACTACCACCTGCCCGCGCCGATCGAGAGCGTGAGCATCGTGAATGTACTGCAGGTGCGCAAGGAGGAGATCGGCTTTCGCACCATTTCCCCAGCGCCCAATCCGCGCTACCAGATAGTTGAGATAGAAGCTCTGATGCTTACGGGAGATGGAAATATCGCGCACGTGGAGATGGTCGTGCAGTATCGCGTCAAGGACGCACAGCTCTTTGCGTTCAACCTGATAGACGCAAGTGCGCTCGTTAAGCAGGGAGCAGAGGCCGTGCTGCGCGAGCAGGTAGCGACAAAGACGCTCGATCAAACACTGACCGAACAGCGAGACGTCATCGCGGCGAATACGATGGCCTCGTTGCAGGCGCTGCTTGACAGCTATGGGACGGGGATCGCGGTGGGGAACGTTCAGCTTCAGGACGTAAAACCACCGCGGGAGGTCATCTCCGCCTTCGATGACGTGAACAGCGCTCGTCAGGACAAGGAGAAGTTGATCAACCAAGCGGATCAGTACGCGCTCGACATCCTCCCGCGCGCACGCGGACGGGCGCAGGAGATCGGTAACCAGGCCGAGGCGTACAAACAGGAGCGGATCAAGCGGGCCGAAGGGGATGTAGCGCGTTTCATCGCGGTGCTCAAGAAGTACGAACTCGGTGAGGAGGTCACGCGTACTCGGATGTACATCGAGACCATGGAGGAGATCCTTCCGGAGATGAACAAGATCATCCTCTCGCAGGGAGCGGACGGGGTTCTCCAGCTGCTGGACCTCAAGAGTCTACTTGAAGAAGGGGGATCGCAATGAAAAAGGTAATAGTTTTCGCTGGTGTTATCGTCCTTCTTGTTATTGTCTACAACCTGTTTGCGTTCACCGTCGATGAGACGAAGAAGGCGGCTGTCCTTCGGTTTGGAGAGATCGTTCGGGTAATCGAGAAGCCCGGTCTTTACTTCAAGATACCGTTTATCAACAACGTGGTCTACCTTGAGGATCGCGTCTTGAACTACGACATCCAACCGCGCGACATCCTCACCGCCGACCAGAAGCGGCTGACCATCGACAACTATGCGATCTGGCGGGTGGGGGCGCCAAAGACGTTTATCGAGACGAATGCTGGCAGTCTCATCAATGCTCAGATCCGGATCGATGACATCGTCTATTCCGATCTACGCGATGTCCTGGCAAAACACACCCTCGACGAGATCGTCTCGGCGAAGAGGCTGGAATACCTGAGAGAGGTGACCCTCCTCAGCTATGACAAGCTCGCGGTCTTCGGTATCGATTTGATCGATGTCCGTATCAAACGGGCCGACCTTCCTACCGAGATCGAGCAGGCCGTCTTCTCGCGTATGCGTTCCGAACGCGAGCGGATCGCCGCGCAACTGCGCGCCGAAGGCGATGAGACGTCTAAGCAGATGACCTCCAACGCCGATAAGGAGCGCGTGATCATCTTTGCCGAGGCGGACAAACAGGCGGAGATGGTGAAGGGAGATGGGGACGCGCAGGCGCTCGAAATCTACGCCGACGCCTACAACCAGGATCCCGAGTTCTATCGGTTCTGGCGCACCCTGGAATCCTACAAGACAGCGCTTCAGGGTGGGGCGAGCATCGTCCTCTCCACCGATTCTGATTACCTCCGCTTCCTGGAGAATATGGCGGGAGAACCCGCGGATTAGGGATCTGTAGCAAAAGAGAACGCTGAGAAGGGAGGGGGAAACACGGGGACGCGAAGACGCAGGGGGTCTCCGCGTTTCCCTCATCGTATCTTCGTGTCCTGCTCTTATGCCCTTTTTACCCACCCCGCGAAACTTTCTTCCTCCTCTCGTGTAGGTTCAAGCGACCTAATTCAGAAGATAAAGGGGGCTACAACATGGTAAGTCGAGGCGAAAGGACTACGTTGTTTGGTGTTCTTCTCCTAGCTATCCTCATCATTGGAAGCGGGATGGCGGTGAGCGGAGCGCAGTTGATGCAGACGGATTACTATTTGATCGCGATCGGGGCGATCGATATCCCGATCGAATCGTTGATTCAGACGGCACAAGGGCAAGGCTTTTCCGTTGCCGGCTTCTACGGAGGCGTACCCCTCACTGAGGAATCCGAAGAGACTCTACAAGCAATGCCGTCGCTCCTCTACGTTGACGAGAGTTGGTTCCTCCTTCGTGTCACCAGCGAGGACTTCGACTACACGGTCCGACCGACCGGGGAGGGATATGAACTTGCCCTCGTTCCTCACAAGGATCTGCCACAGGAAGAGACCATCTACTCGGTCATCTCCTCGCTGCAGGGGATGGGAATTGTCGGTAACGAGTTAGATATGGGTTTTCCCGAGCAGTACGCGAAGGAGTCTGAGAAGGGGCCGCTCCCTCCCGAAGGGGTCGCGATCGATTCGTCTCTCTACGGGCTGAGCGTGGCCGTGGATTGGTTCGCCGAGGCATCGCGCCTGGGGGTTGACCGCGTCGGCCTCCGCGTCGAGGTCGTGGCGGAGAAGCTCCCTGAGGGAACGATTCCCGAGGCGTTCACGCCGTTCATCGAGAGCGAATCCGGAGATCTGGCTAAGCTTCTCCTCCCCATCTGGCAGTTGACTGAACTGGCACGATCGAGCTCCATCGGCAACGTCAGGCCGCCCTACCACCCGCAGCCGTCCGTTCCGTAGCATTTTAGAGAGAGGGGAGGATCATGAAACGAATCGGCCTGTTGTTGCTTCTTTGTGCCCTGGTTGTTGTTCCCGTTCTCGCCCAACCGGCGTTGACCGTGGGAATCGATCAGGCTACGCGCGAGCAGTGGAATAGTATTGTCAGTCAGTTTCAGGAAGAGACTGGAATCAAGACCCTTTTGCACCCTTATCCGGCCAACAATCTTGCCCAACAGGTGGTCCTTCAAGGGATCACTCGTTCAGGGAAGATGAACCTGGTGATGGTGCACAAGGACTGGGCGTCGAGTCTACTGCGTTACCTCGTGGATCTGAGCGAGCACGAAGGGCACTTCCTGGAAGGGGGAATCTCCCTCGCTTATATGGAAGGGAGGCCGGTCGGCGTCTGGATCCCGTTTGCACCAGACTGGTTTCTCTCTGTCCTCTCCTGGCCGGATGATGACGAAATGGCCGTGCTCTTCCTCGATATCGTGGGGGGAGGGAAGGGGACAGTTTCAACCACAGAACCGTCCAGGGTGAGCCCGGAGGCGATGATCGCCTCGTTCGGAATCACTAAGATCGCCCGTTCCGAGCACAACCCGAAGCTCGACGGGTCGCTGGAGGCGCTCCTCGGCGCGGTGCAAACTACGGTTGGGAAAACGCTAGGGGCGATGGCAGCCGACTTCATGACCAGGCTCCCCGCGCCCGCGCAGGCAGCGCTGGGGGAGCTTGCGAACCTCTACGGTGTTCCGTTTAATACGTCCACCTCGACCGTGACCGTCGTCCTTGAACCGCAATCCGGGCGGACGAGTTCGGCGAGCGTCGCTGCGCTCTCCGCCTTAGGGGTGAGCAGGACGGCGATCGAGGCCTCTACCAGCCTGATCAAGGTGAGCGTCCCTCTCTCGCAGCTCTCCACGATCGTGAGCCAGTTGGGAGGGATCTCGTTCATCCGGCCACCGTACACCCCCTACACCCTGGCGATCACCGGGGAAGGGATAGCAGCGATAGGCGCGGATGCGTTCCACGCCGCCGGGATCACCGGTAGCGGGGTGAAGGTGGCGATCATCGACCTAGGTTTCGCCGGTCTCTCTCAGGCTCAAGGAAGGGGCGACATCCCCTACTCTGTGCAGCAACACGATCTCACCGGGACCGGGCTCACGAACGGGATTACCCACGGGACCGCCATCGCGGAGATCGTGCACGAGATCGCGCCGGGTGCGCAGCTCCACCTGATCAAGATTGCCGATGAAGTCGACCTCGACCTCGCGGTTACCTACTGCTTAAACAACGGGATCGACATCATCAACCACTCCCTCGGTTGGTACAACACCAACTTCTACGATGGAACAGGGACGATCGCCGAGGTCGCGAACCGCGCGATCGCGGGCGGAATCCTGTGGCTGAACGCAGCAGGGAACGAGGCGCAGAGTCACTGGGAAGGGACATTCTCTGACAGCAACTCCGATACATGGAACGATCAATCGCTCACCTTCTCCGCCACGAGCGGGTCGCAGGTGATCCTGTACATGACCTGGAACGACTGGCCGCAGGCGTCGAGCGACTACGACCTCTACCTCTACGATCCGTCGAGCAACCTCGTTGCCTCCTCGACTAAGCATCAGACCGGAACCGAGGAACCGACCGAATCTATCATGACGACGGTCTCCGCAAGTGGAACCTACACCGTGCGGGTAAAAGGGGCAGGACCGAAGAAGATCGAGATCTACAACCTATACCAGTACCTTGCCCCGGCGATCGCGGCAAGTTCTATCCTTGCCCCCGGGAATGTGGCCGAGGTGGTCACGGTAGGGGCGATCGACTACGCGCACTACGCAAGCGGTCCGCTCGAACCGTACAGCTCGCAGGGACCGACGAACGATGGGCGGGTGAAGCCCGATCTCTGCGCGCCGGATAACGTTACCACCGGAACAAGCCCCTACACGAGCTTTGCCGGGACCTCGGGGGCAACCCCGCACGCAACCGGGGCTGCCGCCCTCCTCCTTGCTCAGGATCCGTCTCTCTCCGAGTCCGCCCTGCGGGCGCGACTCCTTTCGCAGACCGTAGCGATGGGAAGCGCGTATCTCTATGGACACGGACGGCTCGTCCTCTCCCCGCCATCGGCGGCGAACCAGCCACCGACAGCGGCGTTCAATGCCAGTCCGAGTTCGACGACCGTCGGCTCTCAGGTGGCGTTCAACGCATCCGCGTCGAGCGATCCCGATGGGTGGATCGTCTCCTACGCCTGGAACTTTGGGGACGGGACAACCGGTTCTGGTGTCACCGTGCAGCATGCCTATGCCGCAGTAGGGACGTACACCGTCCGGCTGACTGTCACCGATAATGACGGAGCGACCGGCACGACGACGCATCAGGTGGTCATATCTGCTCAACCGAACCAGCCACCGACAGCGGCGTTCAACGCCAATCCAA
>Ga0307428_1000592_pt1 | contig 21899 bp, 20 predicted proteins | sample SalMarWE160240MG_FD_202161 | JGI IMG/M metagenome (GOLD analysis project Ga0307428, IMG submission 202161) | Salt marsh sediment microbial communities from the Plum Island Ecosystem LTER, Massachusetts, United States - WE1603-240 | ecosystem: Environmental > Aquatic > Marine > Intertidal zone >...
AAACCCTCAAACGGCAAGCCTATGGGTACCGAGACATCGACTTTTTCAAACTCAGAATCCTTGGGCTCCACGAGGCAAAGTACGCATTAGTCGGATGAAATATTTTCTACCTTTCTCCATATGGCAGAATGATCCGCAAGTATTCTCTGCAATGGACTAGGAAGGTTTTCCGTGATGGTGAGAACACCGACCTTTCTACCCAGCACTTGACAGGCCCACGCAAGTGCGCTGCCAGCTCCAATTACAGGAATTTGATATCGTTTCCGCAGTTCATTTACTCCAGGGTCCTCGGTACAGCTTACTGCTAATGCATCTACTTGGGGGGCCAGCGCCACGGCCTCTTTCAAGATTGCTGGTATGGCTGTTTGAACAAGCTCGTGATTGTAAATCCCGTCGGGGAAACCCTTTATGGTCCTAGTCTTAACATCCAACGCCCGATAAACGTTGGTCATGAGTAAGGCGTGGAGCCCAAGTTTCTCGGGATCTACCTCGCTGATGACCCTGATTAGTCCCACCTTCTTCACTGTCATCTGTCTCTTCAGCCTCGATCAGAACGTTGGAGGGCTTACAACCCATATTCCGATTGCATCCTCTTCTCCAACATTCTGAAAACGGTGAGGTTTTTCGCTTTGGTAGGTAATACTGTCTCCGGCACTCAACAGAAATACCTTGCTGCCCACCCAAATCTTGATACGTCCTTGCAAGATCACTCCGGCCTCTATGCCAAGGTGTGAATAGGGCTCCTTGCCGCTAGATGCTCCCTTCTTCAGCGTCATCCTAAACATCGACAACTGATTATTAGAGGTAGAGAATATCTCGTATTTTAGCTTCGGTGAAACGATTAATAGTCGATGTTTCCCTTTCTTAATCTGGACATCTAGTGGGGGAAAGCTGTCTTCCAAAAGGTGAACCAGCGGTCGCTCTAAAACATCAGCGATTACTTTCAGAGTGCTCAATGAGGGACTGATCTGCCCGCGTTCCAGTCTACTAAGATAACTTTCCGATTTATGGATCTTCTGAGCAAGCATCTTCAACGTCAGACTTTTCTCAAGTCGCAGAGTGTTCAGTCTCTTTCCCAAGCTTTCTTGGATTTCTTTCATTTTAGTAAAGAAACTTGCCCAATACTCAAGCCAGTATAGCAAACGTTGCGGTTCTTGTCAAACTGAGTACCGATACTCAAGATAATGAGTTCGGCAATATAGTTTCTCGCTAAATTATGGCAACCTTCAAGAAAGAATTATCTCGGGCAGCAAGGACGGGGTTAGCGTTGTGAAATGTAGATCCACCTACTCTTGCGTAAATGTTCTCATAGTACCTGCCGGCAGGTACAAAGCAGCAAAGGCCGAGGGGCTATTCCCCGATGATCTTGACGAGGACGCGTTTCTTGCGGCGGCCGTCGAACTCGCCGTAGAAGATCTGCTCCCACGGGCCGAAGTCGAGTTTACCCTCGGTTATCGCGATAACCACTTCGCGTCCCATCACCTGACGTTTCAGGTGAGCATCACCATTATCCTCGCCGGTGTTGTTGTGGCGATAGCGGGAGATCGGCTCGTGCGGGGCGAGTTCTTCGAGCCAGCGCTCGTAGTCTGCGAGGAGCCCATGCTCATCGTCGTTGATGTACACGCTCGCGGTGATGTGCATCGCGTTCACCAGACACAGACCCTCTCTGATACCGCTCTCGGCGAGAGACTCCTCCACCTCACGCGTGATGTTAATGAACGCGCGCCTGGTCGGGATCTCGAACAACAGTTCCTTACGAAAGCTTTTCATCGGCTATCCCTTCCTTTTTCTTGCTCGGGCATATATCCCCTGAACCGAGTACGAAGCTCGTGAAGAAACCACTCGTGAAACCCTTTGACTTCGACAATGAACGCTTGAACCTCGTAATCACTCACTGCACCAGCTTGATCGTACATTAAAACGTTCCGCTTTCGCCGGGCATGTTCGAACGTTAGGGCGAACTGACGTTGATCTGAAGGGAGAAGATGTTTCAGTTCCTGGAACGTACGAAAGTGATGTGAAGTGGCCCCAACGCGAACGTGATGAACCCGGAGGAAGGCGGTAGCAAGCTGTAGCGCGGCGTTGTAGGCGAAGGCGAAACGTCCGTCGGGATAAAGGCCCGTAATCTTCGCTTGCGCGAGATCCCGCTCTACCAAGCGCAAAAGTTCCGTAATCTCCTCGCGCGAAGTAGGTTCGTGATGGAGATCGTCATCCCTTCGCAAGAGCTTCAAGCACCTCCCCATTTCCGATTAAGAAGATCTTGCGGCCCACCATTACGGACAAGATGAAGTGATCCCTCTCGCGCATGCGGCGCTGCAATTCCTCCTGTGTGAACACAGTGGCGTTCAATTCCCTTCCCAGTTCTTCTTCAAGCTGTGAGAGGATCGGCGTGAGCCTCTGGATGGAGTTGCTCCCTACGATAAAAAGGTCCACGTCACTTTCCAATGTTTCTTCGTTTTTGGCGTATGAGCCGTAAATAAAGGCAATATCAATATTATCTTGGTCAGTCAGTGTAGCACGCAATCGATCCCCGAGTCCGACCGTCTTTAGAATGATCGCCTTAAGTTCGGAGAAGATCGGGAAGTTATGATTAACGTGGAAATAGACGCTGTTTCCGCGGCGCCTTCGCTGAAGGAGTCCGAGTGCTGTAAGGCGCTTAGTTTCCTGCGTTACCGCATGCGGTGGTAGATCGAGCCGACGTGCGATCTCCCGGAGGTAGAACTCGGAGGCTGGGTTCAACATGAACAAACTCAGTATCCTCACCCGAGCCTCTGAACCGAATAACTGTTTTAGCATCGCAACCTCCGCACAACTGTACAATAATTATGGTCAATTGTACAACTAAATTATACAGCTGGCGCCTTCCACATGCCAACACTTACCCCCGCTCTTCCACGATCCTGATCTCTTCCTCAGTGAGGCCGTAGAGGCGATAGACGATCTGGTCAATGAGTCCGTCGGTAAGGCGGAGACGTTCTTTAACGGGGAGAAGTGCTGAGAGGCTCTCATTGTAGGCGTGTTCTACCGCCTGCATGAATGCCGGTGAAAGATTCTTTGCAATGTGGCGTTTGTTCTTGCGCAATATCTCCCACAACTCATCGAAGGGCAGAGCTCCCTCGTCTTTCTGATAGTCGCCGAGGTAGTTCTTGAGTTTCGTCTTCCCGGTCAGCGCCTCGATCCCGGTGTGTCCCTTCTTATCCACCTGTACTTCCAACTCCGCCTCCAGCCACTTAATAAAGGCTCTCATCTTCTCTTGCTTTTGCCGGTTCAGTTCGATCATCTGCTCGGCGAGGAACGCGAGGAGATCATGGATGACATCGGACTGTTCGCAAGGAGCGCTGGGATCAAGTTGAAAGTCCTTGTTCAGCGGATCGGCGTTGTGCTTTTCGACAAGCGCCGGATCGAGCGGGTGTTTCTTCTCCAGCTGCTCGGCGATGAACTGGAGCAATTCTTCGAAAACCCTCTCGGCTTTCATCGTCTCCTCCTAATTAAGACAATTGCGCCAAAATTGCGCCAAAAGATCACTCCGCAAGTTCAAAGCGGCTTCCCTTCCCTCTTCCATGCTGGCGCAATATCCCTCTCTCAACTAGATCGGCCAAGCCCCTAGTTGCTGCCCGAGAGGAAACCTCGGTCAGCTTCACATACTCCCTATTGGTAATTCTTCCCTTGACCCTGACATATTCCACCGCACGCCGTTGCCGCTCTGCTCGGCGAGCTCCACAATGAAAGTGTGCTTCATATTCCTAAGCTCAGGGCCAATTTCTCGTTAACTACCTTCATTCCAGCGTCAGGGAGTCTCCCAATCTTTCTCGCAACAAGGCTTTGCGGTAGAGTCATTAGAAACTCTGTCCTTAATAACGAATCTTTCACCAAGCCCGTCTCTTTGGTCGGTTTTAGGGGGAACTCTGTTACCTTGAGTTCCTCCGGCACCCTTGAGGTGATCGCAGCTAGGATGAGATCACCGTAGCGGCGATCAATCGTCCCATCAGAGACGATCACTGCAGGTCGGGCCTTCTGTTCCTGCTCGCCGCTTACGAGCACAAAAGGAAAGGGGACGATAACGATATCTCCGCGGCTATAACTCATAAAGATCCTCCTCTTCCCCCTCCCAAATCCTGGCTAGGCTTCGTTGCTGCAGGACAAGCGATGCAATATCGACACCGGAATTGAACTCCTTCATCTTGAGGTAGCCGATGAAATCGAGCACTTCCTTTACCTTATCAGGCGATAGAGTTTCAAGGATCTGGGTGATTCGCTTTTTTTCCTCAGTTGAAATAGCCATCTCTCGATCACCTCCGGTTGAGTTTATCGTCTAAACTTCGCACTTCACCTTCGAGCCTTAAGCTTCCCAACGCCTCAGAATACAGCCTCTTCCCCTCCTCCACCAGCCGCTCCCGCTCCTCCTTCGGTGTGACAAAGGCAATGCGACGGATGGGGAGCTCTCGAACTGTCGCAATATCTAATTGCGGAAAGTCATCACGCTTAGCAATCTCGGATCGTGCGAAAAAGGCTAGGGACAGCAAGTTTGAGTTGATACTTGCCAAAACATAAGTCAAAGAGTACTTATCGGTGGCGGCAATAGCAGGCAGATAAGATTTGTTGATCATGAAGCTCTCTGTTACTAAAGCAGCATGAATTCGGTGCTGGCGGCTGATGATGCGCCTGATGATTAGACGAGGCCCAATGAAGAACTTAATCGGTTTGTACTCCGCAAGATATGAATCGTACACCACTGGTGCAAATTCCCCTAACTCTAGGGCATATCGGTTTACTGAACCAAAAAAACCTAGAAAGGTGTTGCGTGTCTCTCCAGATATTGGCTTTGCAAAAGGCGTGATGCCTCTACTCAGAGAAAGGAGCTTGCCAACTGGTACGAAGCGTGCTGATGAAATCCACTCCCCAAGCCATTGCCCAGGCCCTGTGTCAGTGATAATAAGCCTCTGAGGATCTGAGAACCATTCGGGATCTTGTACTATTTGGTAGTCTTTCAGCTGTTGAAGCGTCAATTCTGCTTTTTCGTGATGCCCGAAGCGCTTGACCAGCACTTCAAAAGACTCAGATGGAGCGCCAATATCCCTCTTTTTGCTTACCCATATAACGGTATCGATATAGGCCGCGGGGAATACATTGTATGGCATATAAATAATTTTCTTCGGATATGTCCTGGATAATACAACCGTCCTTATCGGTAAATGTTCGCGAGCAGTTAGCCAACCACTCGGCACGATTTCCCCAATAACACCTTTTACGGTAGCGAGTTGAATAGCACGTTCAAGAAACATGGCAAAAGTATCAAGTGTGGTTCCTGACGACTGATACTGCTGTTGCACCCAGTTTTTCGTAACCTTGTCTGAAATCGAGCCGTACGGCGGATTCCCGATCACCGCGTCGAAGCCAGGGTTAGCAAGCGGCCGGCCGAACCGATCGAAGAAGACATCGGGAAACTCGAGTTCCCAGTGGAAAAACCGTTTCTTTACCGCAATCTCTTGCGCCTTATGAAAGAAAGATGCCGCGGCCACTTGATCCAGTTTTCCGCCAGCGGCTGTCTCCAGAACCTGTTGATAGTCTCCATCCGACACCTTACTTCCAAAGCGAGTGGACAGCCAGACGTTTGCTGCCTGTTTGTATTTGCCGATCCAAGTATTGACGAGCTCCCAATGTTTCTTCTTTGCCTCGATGTCCGTGCGGGAGTCGCTCGTCGCTTCTTTGATAAAAGCGAGATGCCGGATTGCCTTCCCCAGCTCTTCCCTGATCTTGCTCTCCCATAGACCGATCTCGCCCGGTTTTCCTGATGGTGGGCGCTCTAATTCCCTCACTGTAACTCCGATGAGCGAGTTTCCTGTACGCAGGTGATGGTCGAGGAACGAAAGAGGTTTCCCTTTAGCCACGGTGTGGAGCCACAACGAGAGCTTGGCAAGTTCCGTTGCGAGTGGATTTAGATCGACTCCATGCAGACAGCGAATGGCAACCGTTCTCTTTAGTTCTTGAACAGCTTCTTCTGTCTCCTTTTCCGTGAGTTCCGCCTCAAGCTCGGCGATCCGGCGGGCAAGATAGTCGCAGGCGCTCACCAGGAAGTGGCCGCTCCCCATCGCCGGGTCGAGAACCTTCAGATCTAGCACTCGCTCACGCGCTTTCTTCAGGAGATCATCCCGTTGTTGCTCAAGTAGCCTTCGGTTCTCCCCGCGGGCGCGGTGGATCTCTCCTTCGAGGGCAGTACGCTCTTCCTTAAGCCCCTGTTTGATTTCATCGACCAACGGGCCGAGGGTCTCTCCTACGATGTAAGAGACGATGTATTCCGGCGTATAGTAGCTTCCCGTCTTCTTGCGCTGCGACTTGTCCCTCTCCCAGGAGAGCTCTTCCTCCCGCAAGATTAGCTTGTGTTCGAGGAGTCCTTCGTAGACCGATCCCAGCTCGCGGACGTCCAGGGCGCTGTAATCGAGGAACCCGCGATGTCCCTCCGCCTGCGTACAGGTGAGGAGCCTGAGAGCTTCTGCCAGGTAGCGGTCCCCAATCACGTGGCGTTCGAGGAACGGATACCGTTCCGGATCGAAGAGTCCACCGTTGTACTCGTAAATTCCAAGCCGTTCGTTTCCGCTGTGAATGAGGTGAAATAGGTCTTTGAAACGTCCCCACAAGTTGTGGGTCTCAGGGAGCCAAACTCTTTGTTCGGCGACCTCGCGCTTCAAGGCGCATAACCCAATCTGTTCTCGGTATTCCGGGTGGCTCAACGGGAGAAGCTCCCGCTCCTGATCACTTTCAGCATACAGAAGGAACAAAACTCGGTACAGCAAGATAAGCCCGTTTTCGTGAATTGCAGGGAGGCCTTCTGCTGAGAGGTCTTGATTCCCATCGAGGAACCCCTGGCACAGGAGACGCAATGCCTCGAAGACGTTCTCCTTGAGCTCGGCACCAACGCGGCGAGCGTATTCGACGCTCTCAGTAAGGACGCGATCCAGAAAGCTGTTCCGTAGAAAGCTTTGCGCGTGGAAGAAGACGAGGAAGTACTTCAGGCTGGAAAGATCGTCTGCTGCGATGATCTTCTCCAGATCCACCTCGTAAAAGGTGTCGAGTTCGTGGACCGTGTCTCGCTGATAGAGCCGCCAGCGACGGCCGTTTGTGATCATTCCCCACCGAACATTGGAGATCAGAATATAGTCGTGCATCTGGCTTGCCGGGCCGATAGTGTCGAGGTCAACCTCCCACGCCTTGGCATCAGCAACGGCAAGCGCGTTTGCAAAGAGCTTCTTCTCTCCATCGAAGGGCTTTGCCGCCTGTTTCTCTTCTTCGGTTAAAAACAGAGCGTAGTCGGGCTTACGGTGTGTCTTGAAGATCGAAGTTGAGGGCTGGACAAGGTACGAAAAGCCTAGAACATCGCTCAAGATCGGACGGATGAGCTCTTCCTCCAGACTAGCCTCGGAAGTGACAGGAAGAGCGCGGTCGAAGAGATCACGCAGCCGTTCGCAAGCTGCTTTCAGCTCTTCCTCGGGGAGCTGCCAGTCCAGCAAGTACGGCAATCGCTCCTCAAGGAAGTCGTGCGAGAAGAGCTTGCTGTTTCGATAGGGGCTGTTTATCCCTTTCATCTCTTCTGGGATTCTTGATGATCAGAGGGGAAAAAGCAAGCCGATCTGCCCTGGCTCAAGTTAGCAGCCCCTTTCTTGCTCGCGGTACGGCGAGCAAGCCCACACTGAACAATGAGGCCTTCTCACACCCCGAACCTCTGTGCATCGATATCGCCCGGACGCATGTACTCCACCTCGACCGGAATGATCTGAATCAATGCGTAGCTGGGATCATCGGCCCCTTCCCAGTAATCAGCGAGGAAGGAGGTATGCGCGAACAGTTTCTCCTTGGGTCCCTGATCGGTGACGACATCTCCCAACCCCGCGACGCGCACGTAGCCACCGCCTGCCTCTCCCTGAAACTGTAGGCAGAACTCTATATTCGGGTTTCCTCGCATCTCTCTTACCTTTGCACTGTTCGTTCCTGTTGCAACCCAGAAATTATGGTCGTAATTGATCAGGGTGACGGGGCGAACCCGCGGGTGTCCCCCCTCTGCTGTCGCCAGCATCACAGTTTGGTAGCCCTTGAAGTATGACCAGGCTTCCTTCTTGACATCGTTAGGCACATCCATCGTTCCCCCCCTTTCCTTACGCCTTTGAAGTGGCTTTCACCTCGTGCTGTGGGATCGCCTACACAATATAAAGGAGGGAACATCGATCTTGCGGTGCCCCCTCCAAGAGCAATCTCTTTCTTAGAGCAGGTTCATCGTTGCGGAGATCGTGATCTCCTTCGACCAATCGATCGCACCTACTCTCTTTGTCAGTGCAAGCTGCAAGGAGACGTTCGCTCCGCCGAGGTTGAAAGCGATCGCGAGCGAGGCCGATTGGCTGTCCGCTGCGTCCTGCCCCAGGGGCTGTACCCGCTGCAGGTTGTATTTGGCAATGACCGTCGTGTCCTCGCTGAGGGCGTAATCGTAGGAGGCTGCCACGGTCAAGGTGTTCTCTTCGGTGATGTTGAACGGGCCGAAGAAGCTCGCGTGGAAGAGGAGTTGGGAACTTGGCTTCGGGGCGAAGGCAGCATCGGCTGATAGGGTGAGGAGGATATCCTTCTCACCCTCGAAGGGATCGATAATCTCGTATCCGATTCCACCTTGCACCGACCAGCCGCAGTACTTCTCATCCCCGGTAGCGAGGATCTCGTCCTCGATAGAGAGGAGCGCGCGGGCGTTCAGTGTGGCACCGGACGCGTCCTCGATCAGCGTTTCGATCGCCGCGACGAGCTCCTTCAGCTCCGCATACTCGATCTGTCGGCCGATCTCCGTTGCGATCGCCATCAACACTTCATCGGGCAAGCGATCGGTGATCGCTTCAAGAGTCAATAGGTCCGTTTGGATCCTGAACGCCTTGGCCAACGGTGTTACATCGTTGAATCGGCCATAGCCAAGGCCGGCACTAAGAGCCAAGCCCGGCTGAGGCTGACCCGTTGCAAGCGATCCCTCCACCCCGCCGAACCCGAAGAACGACATATCCTCTGTGAGATAGTAACGCAACGTTCCGGCACCCTGGCCGAGCCCGCCGGTGACACTGAAGCCCGTGAGGGCGACCTCGCCGTTACCTGTCAGGGTGAACCCCATATCTGGCGAGTCATAAAGCTGGTTGTAGCCGAGCGAGAACCGCCCGGAGCTCACATCGACCCCTCCTGTCGCCGGATCGTCAAAGTAGCGGTAGCTGAAGGACAAATTCATGTCCGAGAGACTCGTTTCGGGAGTATGGTAGTCGCAGAGAGAGAGTGGAACAGCAACCGCCAATAGACCCGTAAACAGACAACCTAACAAACCCACCATCATCATTCGTTTCATACGTACCTCCTTTTTTCATCAGGATGGAATCTCCTGTTATCCACTATTATAGCACTGCGTCGCTGTATGCAAAGAACAGTGCCCTCCTCCCTGGCCGGTGTCCGAGAAGGATGGGGCACTTTGACTATGAAGCTAGAGAGATCTTTTTCGTTTCCAGCTCATGCCTTCGGGTTTTTTTCTTCTCCTGGATTCCTGGTTTCCTCAGAGCAAAACCGCAGGCAAGCTCAACTTGCAGTTACCTATTCAACCCGATGAGGAACCGAAAGCATCGACGATCGTCTCCACCAGTCGATCGCGGTTTCCTATCTTCACACGGTAGAGCGTGAATTCACGGCGGATACGGTGGACGAGGGGGTGGTCCAGGTGGGCGTGGGTGGAGATTATGAGGTCTCTACCGCTCGCCAGCGCCTCCTCCACCGCGGGAATAAAGGCGGGAGAGGAGAGTTCCATCGGCGCGAGTTCGTCGATCACCACTAGATCCTTCTCCTGCACGGCCCGACCGATGGCGGATATTCCCACTCTTTCGAGATCATCCAGGTTAACGGTGTACTGTCCCATCCTCGGCCCCTTTGTCTGATGCAGGTGAGCGAGGATTCCCTCTTCTTCGGTGTCGATGGCGATAACGGAAAAACCGACGCGATGGCCACACTTGCGGATCTCTTTGGTCAACATTCCCCCTGCACTGATCGATAACTGGTTGAGCACCCGCTCGATCAGCGTCGTCTTTCCCACTCCCGGCCGCCCTGTAATCGCAATTTGCACCTTGACCCACCTCTCGCCCTATTCTATCCTCTCTTGGACGTGAATGATAAGGTGAGCCTGCGGAACTCCGAGAGCAGGATCTTGTCTCAGAGGCTTGGTGTCGGGATTACGCCCACGGAAGACGTTCACTAACATCAGTTCCGTTAGTAGGGCGGCGAAAGACGTGTTGCCTTGCGTAATGAACCGTGGACTGAACAAGAAGATTACTATGCCAGAATCGCACAACACGCGTATCGGAACAGAACTGAAGATCAGCGCATCACAGGTGCGCGCCACAGCTATGCTCCTCTCTGAGGGGAGTACGGTCCCGTTCATCGCCCGCTACCGTAAGGAGCGGACCGGGTCGCTCGACGAGGTAGCGATCACCGCGATCCGCGACCGTTTGACCCAGCTCGCCGAGCTCGACAAGCGTCGCGAGGCTATCCTAAGCTCCCTCGAAGAACGAGGTATCTTGACCGATGAGCTGCGCATCTCCGTGGAAGAAGCGCTGGCTCTGACCACGCTTGAAGACATCTACCGCCCTTATAGGCCAAAGCGGCGGACACGAGCCACGATCGCCCGTGAGAAGGGGCTCGAACCGCTCGCTAAGTTGATCTTCTCGCAAGATCCTGCAATCGATCCGCGCGATGAGGCGCATGCGTTCATAGATGCGAAGAAGGGGGTCGAATCGAGCGAGGCTGCCCTTGCCGGCGCGCGGGATATCATCGCTGAGTGGGTGAACGAGGACGCAGCAGCGCGGGGAGACATGCGCGTACTGTTCGTCAAGAAAGGGACGATCACTTCCAAAGTCATCAAGGCAAAGGAGGTCGAAGGAGCGAAGTACCGCGACTACTTCGACTCGCAAGAGTCAGTAACAAAGGCACCGAGCCACCGCATCCTCGCTATGTTCCGCGGCGAGCAGGAAGGGATTATTAAGCTCACGCTTCGCCCCCGGGAGGAAGAAGCCCTGGCGCGTCTCCACCGGCGATTCATCGATGGACGCAGCCCGGCTTCGGAGGAGATGACTCAGGCAATTGATGACAGCTACAAACGACTCCTCGCTCCATCTCTGGAGACAGAAATCCGTAACCTTGCTAAAGAGCACGCCGACATCGAAGCAATCCGCGTCTTCTCCCAGAACCTGCGCGAACTCCTCATGGCATCCCCACTGGGACAGAAGGCGGTCCTCGCGATCGATCCAGGGTACCGCACAGGTTGCAAGGTGGTCTGCCTCGATCGACAGGGGAAGCTCCTCCACAACACGGTCATCTACCCCACCCAGTCAGAAAAGAGGGCAGAAGAAGCAAAGAAAACCATACTCGATCTCGTAGAACTTTTCTCCATCGAGGCGATCGCAATCGGAAACGGGACGGCCAGCCGAGAGACAGAGGAGTTCGTACGCAAGCTAGATCTCAAGAAGCGAATCCCGACCGTTCTGGTGAACGAAAGCGGCGCGTCGATCTACTCCGCCTCTCAGATCGCACGAGACGAGTTTCCCAACTACGACATTACCGTACGCGGGGCGGTCTCGATCGGGCGAAGGTTAATGGATCCCCTCGCCGAACTCGTGAAGATCGATCCCAAATCGATCGGCGTGGGGCAGTATCAGCACGATGTCGATCAGGGACTATTGAAACAGAGCCTACATGACGTGGTAGAGAGCTGCGTCAATCGCGTCGGGGTCGAGGTGAACACCGCGAGCATCCCGCTTCTCACAACCGTCTCCGGCCTGGGACCAACCTTAGCAAGGAACATCGTTGAATTCCGCAATCAGAACGGCCCGTTCCTCAGCCGGAATGATCTGAAGAAGGTCCCCCGCCTTGGGCCGAAGGCGTTCGAACAGGCGGCCGGATTCCTCCGCATCCGCAATGACAAGAATCCACTCGATGCCAGCGCTGTCCACCCGGAGAGTTACCAGGTTGTCGAGCGAATGGCGAACGACCTCGATTGCTCCATTCACGATCTGATGCAACGCGAGGATCTCCGCAAGCAGATCGGTCTTGATCGCTACACCACTGACACCATCGGACTTCCTACCCTAACCGATATTCTGGTGGAACTGGCCAAGCCCGGCCGCGATCCGCGCGATCGCTTCGAGGTCTTCGCATTCGCCGACGGCGTGCATACATTGGATGATCTCCTCCCGGAGATGACTCTTCCCGGGATCGTGACCAACGTGACTAACTTCGGGGCGTTCGTCGACATTGGGGTTCATCAGGATGGTCTCGTCCACGTGAGCCAACTCGCCGACCGGTTCGTGAAGGATCCCTCCGAGGTAGTGAAGGTTCAGCAGCAAGTGATGGTCACTGTTCTAGAGGTGGATAAGAGCCGCAAGCGGATCTCCCTCTCCATGCGAAAAGAACCGATCAAGCGAACGGGAAAACGCGACTGGTTCATCGATCCGCGGCAGCAGGACCAATAAGGAAACCGGCACAGGAATGCCTTGCCTCTCGCACTCACCTCTTCCTGCTCTCACGCTACTGTCACGTTGGGCAATAGGTAAAGCAGGATTGCAAGGTAGTGGCTGATGCTTCCCCCGAGCACAAACAGGTGCCAGATCGCGTGGTTGTAGGGGAGCTTCTTCCACGCATAGAAGATTATCCCCATAGTGTAGGCAAGCCCTCCGGCTATAAGGAGGACGAGTCCGCCACGAGGTATGTTAGCGACAAGCTGTTTCCCGGCAGCGACAACGAGCCACCCCATCAGGATGTAGGCAGTGGTGGAGAGCTTGGGAAAGCGACCGATGAAGACGGCACTGAGCACGATCCCCGTGATTGCCAACGCCCAGATAGTTCCAAGGAGAAACCAGGCCAGCGTCCCCGGCATCCCCACTACGAGAAACGGGGTATAGGTCCCGGCGATCAAGAGGTAGATTGAGCCGTGGTCGAACACGCGGAAGACGAGTTTCGCCTTCGGGGGGCGCAGGCTGTGATAGAGGGTGGAGGAGAGGTGCAACAGGACAAGACTCGCCCCGTAGACACTGAGGCTCGCGATCTGCCAGGCAACAGCGCCGCGTTGATAGGATAGGACAACTAGCAAGATCAGACCAGCCACACTGAGCCCGGCCCCAATACCATGGGTCACCGCGTTGGCGATCTCTTCGCCTAAACTATAGAACTTTAGAAAGTTATAGACATCATGTTTCTTCTTCAAGAGCGTGCATCCCCTTCGTAGTTGTTTGGTCGACGAGATGGTACCACAGACAAGGACGTGTCGCTACGGAGAATTCGTAGTCGCCCGGGAGGGTCCAAAGGACTCGTACAGGTGCTGTGCCGGTTCGTTCCCAGCGGTGACAATGAGGGGCAGCTCGAGGAGATGGATTCCTAACGAACGGAGGCCACTCGTTTCCACCGTGTGCGGCAGAGCCAGACCCAATCGGAGACAACTTCGCATTGTGGAGGTAAAGGCGGCGCAGTACAATGCCGGTGCGAGCGTTCCATCAGCACTGTTTACACTCTTATCAGGAGGAGAAAGCAATATGTCAAAGAAGCAGATGATGACGATCGATGGGAACACGGCCGCGGCGCACGTCGCTTACGCATTCAGCGATGTCGCCGCGATTTACCCGATTACCCCAAGCTCGCCGATGGGCGAGGTAGCGGACAGCTGGGCCGCTCATGGGAGGAAGAACATCTTCGGCCAGCCGCTGCAGGTCACCGAGATGCAAGCGGAATCGGGCGCCGCTGGCGCGGTGCACGGGTCGCTCGCCGCGGGGGCGTTCACGACTACGTTCACCGCCTCGCAAGGGCTCCTGTTGATGATCCCGAACATGTACAAGATCGCTGGCGAACTCCTGCCAACGGTCTTCCACGTGTCGGCGCGAGCCCTCGCCGGACACGCTCTCTCCATCTTCGGAGACCACTCCGACGTCATGGCGACGCGCCAGACCGGGTTCGCCCTCCTTGCGTCCGCCTCGGTGCAGGAGGTGCTCGATCTCGGGTTGATCGCACACCTCGCGACCCTAAAGTCAAAGGTCCCGTTTATCCACTTCTTCGATGGATTCCGCACCTCGCATGAGATACAGAAGGTCGATGTAATCCCCTACGAAGAGATGGCGAAACTGGTGCCTTGGGGGGATGTGGAGAATTTCCGGGTGCGCGCGATGAACCCGGAACACCCCCACCTGCGGGGGACCGCTCAGAATCCCGACATCTACTTCCAGGGACGAGAGGCTGGTAATCGCTATTACGAAGCCGTCCCGGCGATTGTAGCCGAGGTAATGAAAGAGGTGAGTGCACTCGTCGGGCGCGAGTATCACCTTTTTGACTACGTGGGAGCTCCGGATGCAGAGCGAGTCATCGTCCTCATGGGATCGGCCTGTGATGTCACCGAGGAGACAGTGAACTACCTGGTGGGGCAGGGAGAGAAGGTCGGACTGTTGAAGGTTCGGCTCTACCGCCCGTGGTCGAGCGAACACTTCTTGAAGGCCCTCCCCGCAACGGCGAAACGGATCGCCGTCCTCGATCGCACCAAGGAGTCGGGAAGCCAGGGAGAGCCGCTCTACAAGGACATCTCCACCCTCTACCAGGAGCAGGGAGAGAGACCGCTCATCGTCGGCGGACGCTACGGCCTCGGGTCGAAGGACTTCACCCCAGCGATGGTACAGGCCGTCTTCACTAACCTTGCCTCCGAATCGCCGCGGAACCACTTCACCGTCGGGATCATCGATGATGTAACGCACACCTCGCTTCCAATAGAGAAGGAGATCGATGTTGCCCCGGAAGGGACGATCCAATGCAAGTTCTGGGGGTTGGGGGCCGACGGGACCGTTGGAGCAAACAAGAGCGCGATCAAGATCGTCGGCAACAACACGGATCTCTACGCACAAGCCTACTTTGCCTACGACGCCAAGAAGTCGGGCGGAATCACCATGTCGCACCTGCGGTTCGGCAAGTCACCGATCCAATCTCCATACCTCATCAAGACCGCCAACTACATTGCCTGCCACAACCCAGCGTTCGTGCACAAGTACGACCTTCTCTCCGGGATCAAGGAGGGAGGGATATTCGTCCTTAACTGTCCGTGGAGCACCGAGGAACTGGAGAAGGAACTCCCGACCGTGCTGAAGCAAACGATCGCCGAAAAGCACCTCAAGTTCTACACGATCGACGCAGTGAAGCTCGCCGGCAAAGTCGGATTGGGAGGGCGGATCAACATGATCATGCAGACCGTCTTCTTCAAGCTCGCCGGAGTCCTCCCGGTCGCTGAGGCGATCACCCACCTGAAGGAAGCGATCGTCAAAGCCTACGGAAAGAAGGGGGAGAAGGTCGTCCAGATGAACTACGCCGGGGTCGACGCCGCCCTCGACAACCTGGTCGAGATCGAGATCCCAACGAGCTGGGCAAGCGCGAGCGGAAGCCCGGAGGAACTGGATCAACCAAAGTGGGTCCGCGAAGTGATGCGCCCGATGATCCTGCAGGAGGGCGACTCCCTTCCGGTGAGCGCGTTCGCCTCCGAACTCGACGGAAAATACGCCTGGACCGGACCGGACGGCTCGTTCCCAGTGGCAACTACCAAGTATGAGAAGCGTGGGGTCGCGATCAACGTTCCCGAGTGGAACGCAGAAACCTGTATCCAGTGTAATCAGTGCGCCTTCGTCTGCCCGCACGCTGCGATCCGCCCGATCCTCGTTTCCGAGGAAGACCTCGCAGGGGCCCCAGCCGCGTTCAATACGATACCGGCGATGGGAAAGGGAATGGAGGGGCTGAAGTTCCGCATCCAGGTGAGCACACTCGACTGCACTGGTTGCGGTAACTGCGTCGACGTCTGCCCAGGAAAGAAGGGTGAAAAGGCGCTCGTGTTGAAGCCGCTCGTCTCTCAGACCGAGCACGAGGTCGAGAACCACGAGTTCTCGGTGACCCTTCCTGTGCGCGATGATGTAATGAGCGCGGAGACAGTGAAAGGGAGTCAATTCCGTCAGCCGCTCTTCGAGTTCTCCGGTGCGTGCCCCGGCTGCGGGGAGACCCCGTATGTCAAACTGGCGACGCAACTCTTCGGCAATCGGATGCTCATCGCCAACGCGACCGGCTGTTCCTCGATCTACGGGGGGTCGGCCCCGGCCGTCCCTTACTGCGTCAACAAGGACGGACACGGCCCGTCGTGGGCGAACTCCCTGTTCGAGGACAACGCCGAGTACGGGTTCGGGATGAAACTGGCGCTGACTGCACGACGGGCACGCCTCGCTCGTTTGGTCGAAGAGGCCCTGGAAACGGACCTCGCGACCGATCTAAAAGAGGCGATGGCCTCCTGGCTCGTTGGGAAGGATGATGCAAAAGCGTCACGCGAAGCCGGCGACCGGATGGCCGCACTCCTCGCACAGAGGGCCGGAGCGGACGAGCGACTGAAGGCGATCCTCTCCATGAAAGACATCTTCACCAAGAAGTCGATCTGGGTCTTCGGCGGGGACGGCTGGGCCTACGACATCGGTTACGGCGGCCTCGACCACGTGATGGCGATGAATCAGGATGTGAACGTCCTCGTCATGGATACCGAGGTCTACTCGAACACCGGCGGACAATCCTCGAAGGCGACCCCGACCGGATCGGTCGCCAAGTTCGCCGCCTCGGGAAAGAAGACGAAGAAGAAGGACCTCGGTCGGATGCTCATGAACTACGGGTACGTGTATGTCGCCTCCATCGCCATGGGCGCGAACAAGAACCAGTCTCTGAAGGCATTCCTCGAAGCGGAGAGCTACCCCGGGCCGAGCATCATCATCGCCTACGCCCCGTGCATCAACCACGGGTTGAAGAAGGGCATGGGGAAATCTCAAGAGGAGGAGAGACTAGCAGTGGAAGCTGGTTACTGGCCGCTCTACCGCTACAACCCACTGTTGAAGGGTGAGGGGAAGAACCCGTTTGTACTCGACTCCAAGGAACCGACCGGCGACTTCCACGAGTTCCTGATGGGCGAGGTGCGCTACTCGAGCCTGGTGACATCGTTCCCGGGTGAGGCCGAACGCCTGCACAAGCGACTCGAAGAGGAGTACATGGAGCGATACCAGGAGTATAAGAAGATGGCTGAGTAGTAGCGCCTAGCCTGACTACATTGAGCATGCGGACCCCGCCTCACGATGAGGCGGGATTCCTCTTGTGAGTGCAGCCGCTTAAGCAGCGGCAACTCTCCGAGTTGCTTGCGGGAATGCTCCGCATTCCCGTCCACGTGCACTGGAGATAGAGAACAGGACCATCGGACCGTGGCCCGGTTTCTCTCAAGGAACTCAAGCCCAAAGCTTGAGTCCCCGGAATACCAAAGAGAGGTACAAAGCGTACAAGAGGATGGCCGAGCAGCAGCAAACCACAAGCTGACCAGCTCATCAGACACGAGAATGGAGCCATCAGCTGCCAGCCCCGCTTCTCGTAGCGACTCACTAACTGGCGGTCAGATCCCAATGCAAACCCTAGGCGTCCACCTTGGGTCGCTCCCAGGGAACTGTGAGTAGGTCTGAGACGAACCGCTCCAGAGCCCCGTTTATCTGGTTGACCTCTTCCCATGTTGGTATCGGGTCTAGGCCGTGCACCAGTCTCGACCTGAAGCCATAGCAGTCCGAGAAGTACTTCGAGGCCGACTTACCCTCGTACTCCCGGTCTCTCAAGCGTTCGGCCACAACGCGCTTCCCTGCCTGGCGAAAAGACTCCCGTTTCAGTAACCTGAGGCTCCCCTGGATTGACAAGCGTTCCTCATCCTCGATGACGTCATTCTCTGCGGTAGCGGCGATCAGGCTATCGACATGCTTGTGAGCTTCGGACGAGCGCTCTGCAGGATCGATGAGAGTTTCGATCGCGGTCATGAGAAGAAGGAACCGCGCGTCGGCGCCGGCCTGAAAAAAGGACGCATTGAAGAACTCGAATGCTACCTCCTCTGCAGTTGAGAGCCTCGGCTCCACTGCGACGAAGCCGCACAGTGATTCGACTACTTTCCCTAGGGGCTTCGTGACAATGGGGCTCACGTCACCCATCTTGATGAAGTGCAGATCCGGAAGCTTCTCATGTACAGATATTCCGTACCTATCCTCCGCCACAGGCCCCGTCAAGCGGAACAGACTGGCGAAGTGCTGGAGGCCTATGGGGGGAATGGACGAGGACGGCCCACGGCTTCGGAAGTCAACGCCAATCAGGTTTCGCGCCAAGGCCAAGGCTAGCCCCTGACGAAAGACGCTCCCGGCAAGCCCCGCATCTTCTGCCGTGCAATACCCGCATCCAGACAGAACGAGTTCTTCCGATTCCTCGATGCTCCCCTCTGCTCCGAAGGCTGACAGCTTGACGACACTCCCGTTAGGTGCTCTGCTGACTTCGATGGAGCTCTCTTCGACAGCCAGCCTCTCCCGCGGGGAGCGACGGAAGCGGATCCTGAAGCAGAAGGTTGGCGAGCCACCTGCGTGATCATTCGTCAGGCGTGTCTTGCGCCGCGCGAGGATTCGCTGGATCCTCTGTATGACACTGCGAATGAGTGATCGCATTTCGCTCCCTCAGGGCGGCCAGAGAGCCGCATGTTCTGCCAGCTAGGCTCCAGCACGCTAGCTTCGGCGACGTTCTGGCGCCACAGCACGCGGCACGGTATGCAGCATCCGTCGGATTGCCGCACGACGCGAATGTAAGGAGCGCATGCCAAGGAGCATGAACACCATGGCCAGCACCAATAGCGAAGAGGACACCGCCACTGTGATCCCTGCGCTGGTAAAAGCAGTCAGAACGGCCATGACGGGTATTGTTGCGAGATACAGTAGAAGCCCTAGGATCACGAGTGGATGACTCCATAGACCCATCATGACCCGCCTCATGGTAGACACAACTGACTGTTGCCCTCTATCGAGCTTGAAGGAATCAAGCGCCCTCAGGAGAACTGGCTCGACAAGCCGATCATGTGGCAACTCGTACCATCTGCTTCCCGCTCTCCATTCCGCCCTTACAATGTGGAGATCCTCAAGCTTGTCGACAAGGTCGTTGGGGAGCCCATTGGTGGTTTGTAGGTCTCTGTGGACCATTCCGCGAGTCCCGCTTCCTGTGACAAGGTTATCCTCGATCCAGGTGCGGATTCTCCGCTCGACTACCCGAGATCCGCCTGCGGCCTCACTCACGGCTCTATCGTAGAACGCAATCAGTGCGTCGTTCACGTCCCCGGAGGTCTGGAGATGCTCAGCCGTTATGGTGGTAGCTCCTGGGGGCAGGCTCCCCCAGAGCAAGCGGCAGAGAACCTGGAGATGGACTGGTTCGACAAACTCGCCCTCAAACTCCTCCACATTTCCTGAGGCGTCTATTGCACGTACTTTGGCCAGATCTTCGGTTAGAGATCTGGCCACTCCTTCTGCGAAGCACTTGCCTGTGGCTTGCAGGGGGCTTTGGATTGCCTCCATTGCCTCTGGTTTCCTCAGACACTCCAAGCGCATGCCCGTTCTGAATTCGGCGGGTAGCACAGCCAGGTATGGCTCCATCTCTGCAATGAACTCCTCGCGTAAAGAGAGCACAACCCTGAGCAAAGGATCTTCTCTCAATGCTTGAAGCACCTGTTCGAAGAACACCGCGCGACTCCGCCACTGCCCAAGCCAATGAGTCAGAAGCTCTTCAGCCTGGTCAATGAACACCACTACAGGCACTTCGCTGGGAATCACATCGGCGCCTCTTCGTCGCTCTATGTAGTCAGCAATCGTCATCGTCGCGAGTGCGTCCGGGCGCTGTTCTTGGAGACTAGCGATGAGTTCGGAGGCGAAGACATTACCGGCAGCTCCGTCTGACGCGGATTGCGGTTCGCCGCCGCCCACGCGGCCACCTGGGAAACACACGAATCCCTCTTCCTCAAGAGCAGGAAGAAGCCCCGCGTTGAGCAACGAGGTCTTGCCCGCGCCGGACTGGGCGTAGAGAACCGTTACCTTTGCTGAGTACACAAGCGACACGAGATCTGACACCTCACGCCCTCTGCCGAAGAACAAGTCGCTCTCGCTCCGATCGAATGGACGCGGGCCGACAAACGGAACACGTTCTGTGGTTAAGATGGACACTTCACTCACCCCATCCGGCCCCGGAGCTCATTGCAGAACTGCCGTGCCGTTCCCCAGTAGACTCGAACATCATCAGTCCCGAAGTATCGCTCAAGGTACTTCTCCGCCGAGGTTCGTGTCTCGGGCCCAGTATCCATCAGGTCTGGCAATAACTGGACAGTCACACTCACTCTCCGAAGCGAGCGCTCTGTGGGAGCGACAAGTCCCCTGTAGAGGACCCGGAAACTCCAGTCTCGAAGGCCGTACCCAACGAACAGCAGAGAGGTTCCGCTCAGCGCCCTTCGAATCCTCTTCGGGATCATCCTTGCCTCGCGAGGTTGTCGGGCAAGGTCTCGTGATGCTTCAACCAGGAAGTCGAGGTAGTCATCCTCGGTGAGGACGATTGAATCCTCTTCCGCATCGTGATTGCAGTGTCCATGCAGGTGAAACACAACCGGGTTTGCTGGATCCGGCTCGAAGCCGTCATCGAACACAGAAGGGAGGTCCGATATCAGTGAGTTCCACCTGCATACCTCACGTCTCGGGTTCTTGTTCTCAGCAGCAAGCGCTCGGACCATGAAGTCGTCGTAGTTGGTCGTGATGTAGATCGGCAGTGGAAGCCTTGCTAGAACTCCGTGGGGCTCATCGGCCTCGCTGTAGTCAGGCTCTGTGGCTGGTTCGATGTAGTCACGGAGAATGCGAGTCTTGGGGAAGATCGGATCATATGTCGTTGCCAGGTACTGAGCGACTCGAGCAAGATCCGTGCAGTCAGCTAGCGGGTAGCCGTACTGGCGCGCCCACGCTTCGGCGATTCCGCCAGCCAGCTCAACGAACCCATGGCATGCGCCAGCTCCAAGGAACGGGGTGCACTTCCTTCCCTCGATGCGTTCCAGAAGAATCGTCCAGTCAGTCTCTGTCAGGGTTCCAGCCACTCAGCACCTCCGTCCATATCACTGATCACAAGGGAGTATCCTGAGCTATTATAGGTTTCCGCTACGATTCCGGCAAGCAAGATAGGGGGCAAGGGAGTTGGGACATACATGCTCCATTTCGCAAGAGCCGGAACACTCCCTGGAAGCTCGGGGTCTACCATCGGATTCGAGACCTCTGAAGAAGGAACCGATAGGGGGGTCGGGGGACACATGCCCTATATCTCCGCCCGAAACGCCCAATAGTCACCCTCATCCCTCACCAAGCCCCATCCATGCAGACCGGTCGAAACAAGCATCGCCACGCCGAACGGCCAGGAACACGGTCGCAAGAGGGCGGAACCCAGGGAGTTCGGGGGGCACATACCCCTATCTCATCGGGAATCGTGTTCTGTCTCCTGGGTCGTTCTCACATCATGAGGCTGCCAATGGGGACGATTCCCAATGGTGATCGCAACGACTACGAAGGCTGAGCGCTCTTGATGATGAAGCCGCCGGACTTCTTGTCGCGCTCCAGTTCGAGAATGCCGTTCGCCCCCGCCTCCTCGAGCAGCTGTCCGAACGAGCGGAAGCCGTAGTAGGATTCGCTGAAGCCGGGCTTCCGCCGCTTCAGGGTCTGCTTGATCATCGACCCCCAGATGTTCTCGCCCTCATCTCGCTCTTCCACCAACGCCTCGTAGGTCTCGACGACCAGGTCCCACGCCTCCTGCTTCTTGTCGTCGACCGGAGGTGCCGCAGCCTTGCTGCCCTTCTTCTCGGTCGGCTTCTTTACCGGTGCTTTACGCGTCTTCTTTTCCGGCTTCTTGCGTCGCACGAGGTCGTCGTAGAATAGAAACTCGTCGCAGTTGGCGATCAGGAGATCCGACGTCGAGTTCTTGACTCCGACGCCGATGACGGTCTT
>Ga0307428_1000595_pt1 | contig 21802 bp, 18 predicted proteins | sample SalMarWE160240MG_FD_202161 | JGI IMG/M metagenome (GOLD analysis project Ga0307428, IMG submission 202161) | Salt marsh sediment microbial communities from the Plum Island Ecosystem LTER, Massachusetts, United States - WE1603-240 | ecosystem: Environmental > Aquatic > Marine > Intertidal zone >...
ATTGCCGCACGGCGCTGAATGCCGGCCAGCCGCGCATCGCCTATCAGATCGCCTCCGAGCACGGTCCGATCTCCGGCGACGCCTATGTCGAAGCCGAATTCCTCGCCGGCTGGATCGCTCTGCGATTCCTGTCCCAGCCGAAGACCGCGCTCCCCCATTTCATCGCCCTCCGCGCCGCGGCCAAGGGCTCGAAGAACCTGGCGCTCGCCGAATATTGGCTGGGGCGCACGGCACTCGCGCTTGGCGACAAGGGCTCGGCGATCGTGCATTTCCACGCCGCGGCGAAGTTCCCGCAATATTTCTACGGCCAGTTGGGACGTCAGGCGCTCGACTCGCGGCCCGCGAACCTTGCGGTGACGCCGACGCCGCCACCGACCCAGGCAGACATTGACAGCTTCATGGCCAACGATGCGGTTCGCGCCATCGGCGTTGCCCGCGCCGCCGACATGGAGCGCCTGACCCCGCAATTCTTCCTGGCGCTGTCCCGGCGGCTGACGAGGCCGGGCGAGGTGGTGCTGCTCGCCGAGCTCGCCAAGGCCTCGGGCAACCGCCAGATCGCGCTGAGGCTCGCCAAGATCGCCTTCAATCGTGACATCGCCGTCGGGGACTATGCTCTCCCCATCGACGTGCTGCCGTCGTTCAAGAGCCTGCTTTCCGAGCGGGTCGAGCCGGCGCTGGTGCACGCCCTGTCACGCCAGGAGAGTGAGTTCAACGCCGGCGCCAAGAGCCCTGTCGGCGCCAGCGGTTTGATGCAGTTGATGCCACGCACCGCCAGGGCCGTGGCGCGGCAATACAAGGTCAAATTCGCCGCTTCCCAGCTCACCAACCCGACCTACAACATCCAGCTCGGCGAGGCCCATCTCCGCGAGCTGATCGATAGCTATTCCGGATCCTATTTCATGGCCCTGGCCGCCTACAATGCCGGCGGCGGCCGGGTGCAGGAATGGACGCGGTCCTTCGGCGACCCCCGCGATCCCAAAGTCGATCCCGTGGACTGGATCGAGAGCATTCCCTTCACCGAGACCCGCGAATACGTGAAGAAGATCATGGAGACGCTTCAGCTTTATCGCTCCCGGCTCGAAGGCAGCGAGGACGCGCTCCAACTGGTGCAGGACCTCAACCGCGGCAAGCGGAAGCCGAAGCGGCTGACACAGGCAAGATCCGAGTGACGGATCGCCGAGGGGCTTGCTCTTAGCCAGAACTGCGTGAACACTGGGCGACAGAGCAACGCAACGGGGCTAGCTCCCACCATCGCGAAGATTGGCGCCGCGAGGCGCAATCCAGAGACATGTCCGAGCTTAACGGCGAGCTGTGGCGAGACATCTATTATGCGTCATTCGACGATCTGCGTTTGCACGTCCGCCATTATCCGGTCGCCGAGTCGACGGCGAGGCCTGCCGTGTGCCTGCCCGGCCTGACCCGCAACGGCCGCGATTTCCATTACCTCGCCAGTTACCTGTCCCATCACCCGCAGCGTCCGCGCGACGTTTATTGCGTCGACTACCGCGGTCGCGGCGGTTCCGATTACGACCGCGACTGGCGCAACTACACGCCCTATGTCGAGCTGACCGACACGCTCGATTTCATGACGCTCCAGGACCTGCATCGCGCTGCCATCATCGGCACGTCGCGAGGTGGCATCATCGCCATGATGATGGCCGCGCTGCGGCCCACGGCGATGGGGGTCGTCGTTCTCAACGACATTGGTCCCGTGATCGAGACCACGGGGCTCGCGCGTATCATGGGCTTTGTCGGCCGCACCAAGGTGCCGCGTAGCTGGGAGGATGCCGCCCTCCTGCTGCGCGAAATGAACGAGCGCGCCTTCCCGGCGATCGAATCATGGCAGTGGGAGGAAATTGCCCGCGCCGTGTTCAATGAGCGGGACGGGCGTCCGGCCCAAAGCTATGACCGGCGTCTTGCGCGCGCGCTCCGCGCCATCGATCTCGGGCGCGCGGCCTCCGACCTTTGGCCTCAATTCATCGCACTCGGGCAGTTTCCGGCTCTGGTGATCCGCGGCGCGAATTCGGACCTGCTCAGCGCCGAGACCCTCGATGCCATGGTCGAGCGCCATCCCAATCTGCGCACGCTGACGGTACCCGGCCAGGGACACGCTCCCGTGCTCAACGAGCCGGAGACGGTCGAAGCCATCGGGTCCTTTCTGGCGGCAAACGATTAGTCAGGGGCTCCCTCGCCCTTTGACGGCGAGGCGAGGTGGTCCGTGGGAATGGCGCCGGTCGCGAGGCTGCTGCCGTCGGAGTGGATCATCTCCTTGATCCGCGGGACGATCAGCTCGCCGACGTTCCGCGAGATGTCAGCCTCTTTCCATTTGATGCTCTCCGACGAGGAGAACCGCGTCGGCAGGTCCCGTTTCAGCTGATAGGACACTGCGACGGCAGTGCCCTTGTCTGGGGCCAGGCCCTCGATGGTGAGGGAGACGCCAGACAGCGTGAGCTTGCCAGAATCGAGCCGGCTCAGTGCGCGCATCGAGGCCTCGACCGCGTCCTTCCAGTTCTTCGGAGCGCCGGAGGCAAGCTCGAGCTGGTCGTCAAGCGTTGGCCGCTCGAACAGCCGCCGCGACAGATCCTTGAGCTGTTTGCGCACGTTCTCGTTCGGCACGCTGCCGGTCAACGTCAGCGCATTGGGCCCAAGCGCCGCGGAAAAGACATAGGGGTCGGCGAAGGGCGGACGCACATTGTCGTTGAGCACCGTAAGCCCGGCGGGCATCGGACCAGCCAGCGCCTTCTTCACCTCGGCATAGTCGGGGGCGCTGCGTGCCTCACCGTCGACCTTGATCCCGGCGTCCAAGAGCCGCGCCGATCCCTTTTTCAGGTGAGAGAGCTGCTTCAACCCGAAACTGACGGCGCCGAGCCATTGCTCCCGTGGCGGGCCGCCCTCCGCCACTTTGAGGCGGTCCTCGACTTCAAGATCGGCAAAATGGGCCTTGACCATGCCGAGCACGGTGCGGCGGTCTTCTTCCGACGGCACCTGGCCTCTCAGTCTGAGCGTCGAGCCGCTGCGGGTCGCCGACCAGATATAGGCCGAGTCCTTGCTGGTTCCCGCGCCGCCATCGGCGTCCTGCTTCGCCTGGACAACCATGGGCGGCACGGCAGCGCGCGACCCGAGCGTCTCCCAAGCTGCCGAGACCATGCGGACATCGAACAGCGTCAGCGCGAGGACGGCCACAGCACCAACAAGAAAATGTCGCGGCCGGATATCCGGCATGGACGTTTCACCCTTCTGCAACAACGCATCGAGGGACGGGCCAGTTGCCCGTCTGCAATGCTCGCGCTACCGCTCGGCCAACCTGACCAAATGCGGCGTCAGTGGCCGAAACTTGGCCATGTTACGCCGCGCGTCTCCAACTCCTTGTGAGGGTTTGGCTCTTTCCGCGCGGGAGGAATCCCCCAGATGTTGATCGTGAGGAAGGGAAACTATAAGTCATCACCACGGACGGTTCTAGTTGCTCTTTGGACAAAGGCCGCGTTCATCCACTCGGAATGCGGCGTCGCTGCTAATGGAAATGGCTCGCCAGGCCGAGCAGGCCGATGACGATCAGATAGATCGCCACCACGTAGTTCAGCAGCCTCGGCATGATCAGAATCAGAATGCCGGCGATCAGAGCGACAAGCGGATTGATCACGTCTGGATTGAGGTTGGGCATCATTCCCCCCTGGGCTGGGCAAAAATTCGCCTGATTCGTGGGCGAGGCACGGCAGAGCATAATTGATTAACGGTTTGATGTCCTCGCCGGAGATCGAGCAAATAACAGGGGGTTAGGCCGGACATAAAGTCCGCCCCCTCCTTAAATCCGGCGCGGGAACGCATATATCTGTCTTGCCCTTGCCGCTTTTGACGGCAAAAGGTAAGTCGCGACTGCGCCGGTGCGGGGATCAGGAGTGGGGGCAGAGCAAGCAGCATGGCCGTTGATCAACCTGGCTTCTGGCTCGCCGTCCTGCAAATTGTCTGGATCGACATTCTGCTGTCCGGCGACAATGCCGTTGTCATTGCTCTGGCCTGCCGGAAACTGCCCGCGGGGCAGCGCATGTGGGGCATCGTGCTGGGCACCCTGGTCGCGATCTCGCTTCGTGTCGGGTTCACCGGCATCGTCACCCAACTGATGACAATGCCTTACGTGAAGCTCGTGGGCGGCGCCTTGCTATTCTGGATCGCGGTGAAGCTGCTCGGCTCCGAGGAGAACTGTCGGAGCGACGAGATCGAGCCCGTCGACAGTCTGTGGCAAGCTATCAAGATCGTGGCCATCGCCGACTTGGTCATGAGCCTCGACAACGTCATCGCCGTCGCCGCTGCAGCGCGCGGCAGCTATGCCTTGCTGATGTTCGGGCTGGCATGCAGCATTCCGCTGATCATGGCCGGTGCCGCTGCGGTGATCGCCCTGCTCGAGCGCTTCCCAGTTGTGGTTTGGGCCGGCGCGGCGCTGCTTGGCTGGATTGCAGGTGAGATCATCGCCGGTGATCCGCTGTTCGCGCGTCACCTCGATCCGGCGAGTGCCCATTCGGTGCAGCTTGGCGCGGCCACGGCCGGCGCGCTGCTGGTGGTATTCATCGGGATGGTGCGGCGTCGCTTGACCCGGCGGAGCGCGCCGGACCGTATTTAAGGGGCGTCCTGGCCCGGGTCCGCCGCCGGTGGCCCTCTCATCGCAGACGCCGACTCTAAGATCTCGGCGATCTTCGGCACTGTCGCCTTGAGCGAGAATGAGTTCTCGACGGTTCCCCGCGCGGCCGCGCCAAGCTGTGAGGTCAGCGCGGGATTGCAGCGAAACTGTTCAAGCCTCTCGACCCACTCGTCCTCGGTCCTGGCGAAAAAGCCGTTCACGCCCTCCATGACCACATCGCAATTGACGCCGACCGGCGAGGCCACAACGGGCCGCCGCGCCGCCATGTATTGCACGAGCTTGTAGCCGGACTTGCCGTATTCCCAAGCCCCTTGGGGGAGCGGCATGATGCCGACATGCATGCGGCTCAGAAGGTTCGTTTCCCGCGCCTCGGACCAGGGCTGGGTCTCGACATTCGGGAGCGGGAGGAACGATTGTTGCGCCCCGACCAGCAGCAGCCGGGTATTTTCCCTGGCGAGCACCCGATTCAAGGCACCCTTGATGGTGTCGAGATAGGACGCGGTCTCCGGCGTTCCGATCCACCCGATGGTGAAGGGCTCCGGTGGCGGCATCGAGACTTCCGGATACCGTCTCAGATCCACGACGGTCGGAATGCAGGTTACATGCTTGGCGCCGGCCTCCTCGGCCCAACTCTGGAGGAATCTGTTGGCGACGACGACGAAATCGGCGCGTTTGGCGATTTGCTCGAGCTTGGTGCCGAGCGACCAGCGCACCAAAGGATTGGTCGAGCCGCTGTAGCGAAGATGCCAGGCATCGTCGAAATCGACCACGAGCGGCAACGATCCGAGCCCCGTCAGCCCCACCCAATGCGGGACCCAGGGCAGAACTTCCTTCTCGATCCAGACGACATCGTATTCCCGCGCCTTGACGAGCTGGCGGAGTCGTTCCGAATAGAAGTTGAAGACGCGGCCCATCGACGGGCGGCGGCCCTCGTACAGCTCCCGGAGATAGACGTCGTCCAAGAAGGGAGCCGGGTGGACGTCGATGTCGTATTCGTCGAGACCAGTGAGATATTGAAGAAACCGCAGGCGGCTGCTAGCGCCCGTGCGGCCATAGCGCATCAGTAGCAGGACATGAAGTCCCATTTGCCAGCTCTTCCCCGCGACTCGCTAATGATCCTAGTACGGATGATCTCTGCAAGCTACAGGCGAGTTTTCTGGCCTCGGCACGCCGTCCGGGAGCGCCGGCGGTGAGGCCCGCTCGCCCTTGGGTGCGGGTGATCATCGTCGCCTACAACGCTGGCCCCTGGCTACAGCGTTGCGGCGACGTGGTGTCGATTTACGGCACCGCCTGGCGGGGCGCCTCAGGTTCTCCCGTCTCCGCGCTGCCGGCGGATGACCGGGAGGTCTTCGCACCTTGCGCCGCGGCAGCGCTCTACGCCCGCGATGCCTTTCTCGCGGCGGGAGGATTCGAGGACAGCTTCTTCTGTTACGTCGAGGACGTCGATCTCGGCTTCCGTCTTCGCCTTGGCGGCGCGCAGTGCATCCAGGTACGGCGCGCCGAAGTGCGCCACATGGCGGGCGCAATCTCCGGAGAGGACAGCGCCTTCTCCGTGTTTCACCGGCAACGGAACCGGATTTGGTTGATCGCCAGGAACATCCCCTCCCCGCTCGTGTTCCTCGTGCTCACGTTGCAGATTGCGGTCATCCCGCTCACGGTGTGGCGGCGAGGGCGGGGCGGCTGGCGCGCGGCACTGCGCGGCGTGGCCGCCGGCGTTAGCGGCCTTCCCCGCGCCATGCGTCAGCGTCGCGCCATACAGAGAACGCGCATCCTCTCCAACAGGGAGCTGGCGCGGATGCTCGCGTGGGACCCGCGCCAGGCGCTTCGCCACGCGCCGCTGTTCATCGATACGAAGCAAATCCCGGCGGGCTGACCCGCAAAGTGGTCTAGGCGGCGAGCGAGGCGTTGTAGCGCTCCAGCACCTCGTCGACGCTGCCAACAGCAAGATGCGGCCTGCCTCCATGAAGGCCGCCTGGGCGCAGGTCTTGCGCAGCAGCGGCTCCGAATGGGTGGCGACGACGCCGATGCCGGCACGCTCGGCGAGCTTCTCCAGGCGCTCATTGGCCTTGTCGATGAAGTTTGCGTCGCCGGCGCCAAGCCCCTCGTCGATCAACAGGATCTCGGCCGCGATCGCGGTCGAGATGGCAAAGTCGAGCCGCGCCCTCATGCCGGCGGAATAGGCGCGGAACGGCATATCGATAAAGGGCCCGAGCTCGGTAAAGTCGATGACGTCCTCGACGCGCTCGCGGATCTCAGCCTTGGAGAGGCCGAGATAGAGCCCGCGCAGCTCGATGTTCTCGCGGCCGCTGAGTTCCGGGTCGATGCCGAGACTGCCGCCGAGCAGCGAGGCGATTTTTCCTGTCACGGCGACCTGGCCCGCCTCAGGCACATAAATTCCGGCGATAACGCGGAGCAGCGTGCTCTTGCCGACGCCGTTGCGACCGACAAGGCCGATGCGCGTGCCGTGCTCGATGGTGAGATTGACGCCGTCCAGCGCGCGCACAAAGACACGGTGCCCGGCGTCGCTGATGCGTCCGGTAGGATCGCTTCTGACGGGGCCGCGGGTCACCACCGACATAGCGCGGCGCTTCAGCGACCGGCTGCGGGCATCATAGATCGGGAAGTTCACCGTAACGTTGGTGAGGTGCACGGAAGCCATGGCATCACAACCAATAGACCACCCGGTCGCGAAACCGGGAGAAGAAACCGAGAGCGACGATGAACCCGATCAAGGTGATGCCCGTGGCGACGCTCCAGATGAGCAATGACGGCGCCTGTCCGAGAAGCGGTCCGCGGATGACCTCGAGCAGATAGTAGAACGGGTTGAAGGCGACCAGCATTCCCCGCCTCGGGAGCTGGTCAGCGTGCCATAGGATGGGTGTCAGCAGGAACATCATCTGGGTGATGGTCGCCACGATCGGCGGAATGTCCCGGAAACGCGCGCACAGCGTTCCGAGCAGCATGCCGAGCGAGATGCCGTTGATGCAGACCAGGATGAGGCCGGGAATGACGAGCAAGGTCTGCCAGCTCGGCCACAGGCCGGTGAACACGGCGACGACGACATAGATAAGAGAGTTATGGGCGAGGATGATCAGGTGCCGCCACACCATCTGATAGATATAGATGCTGAGTGGCGCTCTGAGCTGCTGGATGATGGGGCCATTGGCGATGAATACGTTGGAGCTTTCGATCACGAGATTCGAGATCAGCTGCCAGGCGACGAACCCGAAGGCGAGGTAAGGCAGATAGTTCTCGGCGTTGCCGCCGACGAGCGGCATGTAGATAAAGCTCAACCCGGCGATGAAGGCGCCGAGGCTGATGGTGATCCAAAACGGCCCAAGCAAAGAACGGGGTACCGCTTTCTGATGCCGTACCAACCGGTCGAGAGTAGAGCTCCCGGTAGTCGCGCCAGCCTTGCCAGAGATCCCGCAGGCCCCTGGCAAACGGAACCCACTGCACGAAGCGCTGCCGCAAAGTGGCAGACGCGTGCCGTTGGGCCGCGCGCGGCGTGCCTGCTCCGGTCTCTGTCTTAGCCTCCATGGTGGGTGGCCTCTTCCTCTACTCTCGTCCAGAGTCTTTCAGGATCGGCACTGAACGTCGATCCCGCGGCCAGAGCCTAGGGCAAAACGGCGCGGGCGGCATTAGACCCGAGTCGGGGACCGGGCAAGAGCGCGGAATTTCGGCCTATAGGCCTGCGGTCAGCGCGGAATTTCGGCCTATAGGCCTGCGGTCAGGAGTTTGCCTTTGGCGCCTTATGTGATGGCCGCGATGGCCGCTTGTCGCTGGACGGACCGCCGGCGACGTGATCGGCGACGAAGGCGCCGCGCTCGCCGATGGGCCGTGGCGTTCCGGCTGTGGTGTCGACCGCCGTTTGCAGCTCGAGCTCGGCGTTGATCTCGGCGCCGAGCAGGACGATGTAGAAGGAGATGTAGAGCCAGAGCAGCAGGATGATCACCGCACCGAGCGAGCCGTACATGCGGTCGTAAGTCGCGAAGTTGGCGACATAGAGCGAGAAGCCGGCGGAGGCGAGCAGCCACACCGCTGTTGCGAACAAGGATCCAACGGTCACCCAACGCCATTTGGCGGTGCGGCGGCTGGGGCCGTAGCGGTAGAACAGCGACAGCAGGCAGAGTGCGAGGACAGCAAGCAGGGGCCAGCGCAACGCCCGCACCAACAGCTCGAAGCCTTGCGAGTGGCCGGTGAAGGCAAACAGCGCCGGGACATAGACGATGCCGAGCAGCATGATGACGCCGCCGAGAATGCCGGCGAGCGTGAAGGTGAAGGCGCTGAGATAGAACTGAACCAAGGTCCGCCGCTCGGGCTCTTCATAAGCGATGTTGAGCGCCATCATCAGCGCCTGGGTCCCGTAATTTGCGCTCCAAAAGGCAAGACCGAGGCTGATCGCCAGGCTCCAGCCAAGGGACTGGCTCGAGGTCTCGGCGATCCGCCGTACCTGCTCGATCACGACCCCATAGGCCTGGTCGGGCAGGACGTCGGCGAGAATGGAGAATTGCTGCTCGGCGGTGATCGGATCGGCGGTTAGGCCGTAGAGGGAGATCAGCGCGGTCAGCGCGGGAAAGATGGCGAACAGCGCAAAGAAAGCGCAGCCTGCCGCGACCACCGAGAGATTGTCGCGGCTGCTTTCGTGCCAGACCCGCTGGGCAACCTGCCACCAGCCCCGCAGCGGAATGTGCTGGGGGCGCTTGGCATCACGGCCGTAAGGGTCTGGGGTGCGGTTCATATGCAGGATGAGCGAATCGAGGACCGCCTGATAATGCTTCCGCCAAGGGTGCAGTTCCAGGCTCAAACTGCTGGAAAGCGGGAGCGAAATGCGCAAAGTTTCGGCGCGGCAAAGCCTTTCGGCGGGAGATTGCGGGACGAAGTCCCCTCCCCGGCGCCGCGCCGCGAAGGATGGGTGGCCGAGTGGTTGAAGGCACCGGTCTTGAAAACCGGCAGGCGTGCAAGCGTCTCGAGGGTTCGAATCCCTCCCCATCCGCCAATTCTTTTGAGCTATCTGAGCGTCGAGTCTCGAGCGCCGCGTCCGTCGCTGGCGATGGGAAGAATGCCCAGCGAAAGCCGGGCACTCCTCCGTGTGGTCATAGCCTTAGGCCCGTTCGACGGTACCTTTGCATTGCGAGCTGTCCGACTTGAGGGCCTTTTGGGCGGCTCCCATGTTGGAGTAGCCGCTTTTCTGACCGAGAATCTTCAGGCCGCTAATGTGGTAAGGGCTTGGCTTGGTGTCGATCACCGCGCAATTGCCGACGGTGTCGATCACGGCGTAATGCTCGGCAGTCGCGGCAAAGGCTGGTGTTGCTAAGGCTGCCAGTAGCAAGCTTGTGGCGAGATAGCGTTTCATGGGTGTTCTCCTTCGGATCAGATAAGCTCCCGCGGAAAACTCCTCCCACTTTGGAGATAGGGACCCGGCGCTGCCAAAACAGTGCAGCACATTGTCGCCTCCTGCATATGGAGACGCGCGGACGACCTAGCCCTTCGGCTCCGGACCGCTTGCGGCAGGGGCCGGCGCCTCGGTGGTCGACAGCGCCTTGCTCACCACCGAGATGGCCTGGGCCGCATCGAGGTTGCCGTTGAGTTTGGCAATGTCCAGCGCGGTCTGGCCTTTGGCGTTCTTGGCGGCCGGACTAGCGCCTGATTGCAACAGCAACCCGACCATCGGTGCATTGTTGTGGCTCGCAGCGATCATCAGCGCGGTCATTCCATCCTTGTCTTTGGCATTCACATCGGCGCCGCTCTTGATCAGTGCCTTGGCAATGTCGATGGGGCGCGTGCTGCTTGGCACAAAGATGGAGCCCTCGGCAGGTCGGGATTCGGCGGCCGCAATCATCAGCGGCGTGAGACGCTGATCGCCCGCGGCAACATTGACCTTGGCGCCGGCATCAATGAGCGCCTTGGCGGCCTCGTATTTTCGCTCCTCGATGGAAAGCGCCAAAGGATCGAAGCCGCCGGGACCTTTCGCCTCCTTGTCGGCGCCATGGGCTAGAAGCACCTCGATCGAGGGCACGTCGTCGCGCATTGCGCTCTCAAGCAGCGGCGTCATGCCGTCGGCGTTGGCCAGATTGACGTCGGCCTTGTGGTCGAGCAGCAGCTTGATCATGTCGGTGTAGCGCTGACGGGCGGCGCTCGTCAGCGGCGTGTAGCCCTGAGCGTCGCGCTTATTGACGTTGGCGCCCGTGCTCAGCAGCAGCTTCACCCGCTGCGGGTCGTTGGCGATGAGCGCCGCATCGAGCTCCTCGTTCGGATCGGTGCCGGCAGCGAGCCGGGTTTTGAGCTGCTTGAGGGTTGCCGTCTCCTCAGATGGCGGAACTGGAGGCAGAGTCTTGGTTTGCACGACCTTGGTGTAGCTGCCATGCGCCGGCAGGTCGCCCTGAACCACGCAGCGACTGCATTGCACCAGCGGCACGCCATAGTCTTTCAGAATTTTCTCGATCTCGGCTTTGTGGTCCTCGAGGGCATAGTCGAGGACGTATTTCAGAAAGGCATCGGTCTTGCGCACGCCGATGCCGAGGTCGAACTCGAGCGGTACCTTGTCATCCCAGAGATTGACGGGCTGAAGCGTAATCGGCGCGCCCTTTGACTTCACCCAGCCGGCGAAGGGCCCCCACACCGCAGCGATGTCGAGCTTGCCGTCGACCACCTGCTGCACCTGATACCAGGGCTGGTCCTTCTCATTGATGTCGGCGTCGTGGCTGATGGTGTGGACCGAGACATTGTCGAAGATGCCATGCTGCATCAGCACCTGGCGAATGCCAGAGGTCTGGAACACGCCGATTTTCAGCTTCTTGAGCTCGGGGTCATTGAGGCCATCGATGTGAAGGCCTTTGTCGTCGCGGTAGGCGAGCACATAGGTGGTGCGATAGATCGGATTGGTGGTCAGCAGCGTCTCGTAGCCGGTGGGGATGTCGATCATCGCATCGCACATCCCGGTGGCGAAGGTCTGCCGGGTCATGCCCCGCTCGTAGCTCGGGCGCCAATAGAAGCTGATATGGGCGCCGGTCGCCTTGCCGAGCACTTCCGCGATCTTGTTCTCGAAGCCTTCGAGTTGTTCATCGGAGAACGGCATGTTGCCGGGATCGGCGCACACCACGAGGTTTCCAAGGCTCTTTTTTTCGTAGGCCTTCTTCGCCGCCTCCTTGATGGCGATGCGCTCCCGCGGCGTCAGATCCGAGAATTCCTTGTTGATGTCGGTAACCGCCTTGTAGGCCGGCGGAGACCCGGCCGCAAAAAGCGGCCCGTGCGCGGCGAAAGTTGCGAAGACCGAAGACACAAATCCGACCAGCACAAGGGTCGCAATGCGGTTTCGTTTCATTGGCTCGCTCTACCCTCCTCCTTTTCGCTCCTCCCTTGTTACCTAGTGACAAGCGTCGCGCGGGCACAGGGTCACTTTGTCACGGCGCGCGACGTCTGGGCGCCGTGGGGGCCGTCACGGGCCTTCTCGAAGCGTCTTGTTTTTCCATCCCACTGTTGCCATCCGGCCATAGTGGCGGCCGGAGGCCGGTGGTAACCTTTCAGGGCTTGGCTCGGGCTGGATGTTGACGCCAGCTTCCATGTTGGTGGACAGCGTCGGTGCCAGTCAGCACAGGGGGGCGCCGGCTTTGGTCGACGCCCTTTTGTTGTCTGCTCGCACCTTGATCGCTTTTACGGGCCAGCAGACCGCCTAGCTCTCTTCCTACCGCCTAGCTCTCTTCCTCGAGTTCGACGTCTGAGGTCAGCTCCTGCTCCGCCTCCTCTGTCGGCTGCTCGGTGAAGCCCTTCAGCGGCCCGACCTCCATCGCGTCGCGTGAGAAGTCGACCGGGCTCAAGACGTAGGCCGTGAGAAGCTCGGCGAGCGAGCGGAGCGCATGCACATGAATGCGCTCCCAGCCATGGGACGCATCGACGCCGAAGCAGATCAAGGCCGTGCGCACGTCGTGACCGGCTTCGACTGCGGAGGCCACATCCGACCGGTAATGCCGGAATACGTCCTTCTGATAGAAGATCTCGTTCTCGATGCACAGCCTGACTAGCTTCCGCGTCAGATGATAGTCGAACGGGCCGTTGCGATCGCCCATGGCGATGGTGACGCCAAACTCGGCGCTGTTCTGGCCGGGCGCCGAAGTGCCGTTGTCGACGGCGATCAGTGAAGACACGTCCTCGGTCAGGATGTTCGAGGCGCCGACGCCGACCTCCTCCTCAATGGTGAACAGGAAATAGACGTCGACCGGAAGCTTGCTCTTCACCGGGATAAGCGCTTGAAGCGCCGCAAGCATCACCGCGACGCCAGCCTTGTCGTCAAGATGGCGCGAGCAGATGAAGCCGTTCTCGAGCAGCTCGGGTTGAGGATCGATGGCGACGATGTCGCCGATCTCGATGCCGAGCTTGGTCGCCTCCTCCTGGGTCGAAGACCGCGCGTCGACCCGCACCTCGACATAGGGCCAGCCGGTCGGCTGCTCGTCGACTTCCTTGTCAAAGGTGTGGCCCGAGGCCTTGAGCGGCAAGATGGTGCCGGTGTAGCTGCCAAGCTCGGTGAAGATGGTGCAGCGCGCGCCCTCGGCAAAGCGCGCATTCCAATGACCGATGGGAACGAGCTCGAGCCGCCCCGTCTCCTTCACCCGCCTTACCTGAGCGCCGAGCGTGTCGAGATGAGCGGCAATGGCGCGGGCGGGTCGTCGCGTCTTGCCGCGCAGGCACGCCCTGATGGCGCCGCGGCGCGTGACCTCGAACGGCACGCCGAGCCGGTCCAGCTCGGCACAGCAATGCCTGACGACATTGTCGGTGTAGCTCGTCGGGCTCGGAATCGCGAGCAGCTCGGCCAAGCGATCGGAGAGATAGTCCAGGTCAATATGCAGGATCGTCATGGATGAGCCTTTTAGCAGGCAACGGCGCTTGGCGCAGCGACGAACACGTTAGGCGTGGAGAGTTTCGCGAACCGCGGCGGGCATCGACTGCGGAAACAGGAGATCGATGAACCGCTCCGCCGTCGGCTGTGGCTCGTGGTTGGCAAGCCCCGGCCGCTCGTTGGCCTCGATGAACCAATAGTTGGGCTCCGTCGGCGCTTTGACGATGAAGTCGATGCCGGTGACCGGGATTTCGATCGCCCGCGCGGCCTGCACCGCGGCATCGATTAGACTCCGGTGCAACACCCCGGTGACGTCGTGAATGGTGCCACCAGTGTGCAGATTTGCGGTCTTGCGCACCACGATATAGGCCTCCGCCGGCGGCACGTCGTCGAGGCTGAATCCTGCGGCGGCGACGCAGCGCTCGGTCTCGGCGTCGACCGGGATTCTGGATTCGCCGCCGGTGGCGGCGGCGCGGCGGCGCGACTGATGCGCGATCAGATCGCGGACGCTGTCGCGGCCATTGCCGACCACGGCTGCGGGCTTGCGGATGGCGCCGGCCACGACGCGGTAGTCGATCACGATGAGCCGGAGATCGATGCCTTCGACATATTCCTCGACGACGACCTCGTTGCAGAGCTTGCGCGCCGCAGCAATGGCCTCTTCGGTCTCCTCCCAACTGTTGAGCCCGACCGAAACGCCCTTCCCCTGCTCGCCGCGCGCCGGCTTCACCACCACGGCCTTGTGGGCCTCGAGGAATGCCCGCGCCTCATTGCCGTCCTCCACGTGAATCTGCTCCGGCACGGTGACATTCGCAGCCTTGACGATGCGGCGGGTGACGCGCTTGTCGTCGCAGATGCTCATGGCGATCGCCGTTGTCAGCGCGGTCAGGCTTTCGCGGCACATGATCGAGCGGCCGCCATAGGTGAGCCGGAAGAAGCCACCCTCGGCGTCAATGATCTCGACGCCGATGCCGCGGCGGCGCGCTTCGTCGATGATGATCAGAGCATACGGGTTGAGGCCCTCGTCCTTGAACGCAGGCTCGGTGAACAACAGCTCGTTGATGACGTTCTTGCGCTTGATGGTGAAGGTCGGAAGCCTGACGAAGCCGAGCTTCTCGTAAAGGGCGATGGCCTGCTCATTGTCGTGGATCACGGAGAGATCGAGATAGCTCGCGCCCCGCGCCTGCGAATATTCCGCGAGCCGCCGCACCAGCGCCTGTCCGACGCCCGGCGCCGTGGCTTGGGGATCGACGGCAAGACACCACAGCGAGGAGCCATGCTCATGGTCGCCGAAGGCCGCGCCGTGGTCGACGCCGGTGATGGTGCCGATGATCCCGCCGGTCGCCTCATCCTCGGCGACAAAATAGGTAATGGCGCGGCTGTCGCGCTTCGTCCAGAAGAAGTCCGGAGACACCGGCACCATGCCGCGGGCGGCATAGATGCGGTTCACCTCCTCGGCGTCCTGGGCCGATGAGAGGCGCCTGATGAAGAAACCGCGCGAGCGCGCTTTTGCCGGGCGGTAGGTGGTGAGATCGAGCCGGTAGGTATGCGACGGATCGAGGAACAGCTCCTGGGGGGCTGCCGCGAGCACCACATGTGGGTCGCTGATGTAAAACGCGATGTCGCGGCGTCCGGGGCCTTCGGCACGGATGCAGGCGGCGAGATCGCCGGCGCTGTCGAAGGTCTGGCCGAACAGGAGGCGTCCCCAACCGCAATCGAGGGCGACGTTCTTCTTCTCGACCTCGCCGCTGCTGCGGGGCGGCTGTGGTGGCGGCCTAACGCCTGACTGACGCAACTGGCCGCGGCCGGGTGGCGATTTCTCTCGTTTTTCGAGGCTCATGACCACTACTACTCTAGATACTATGCGCCTGGAGCCACAGTTCCAGCAAGGCGCATTGCCACAGCTCGGACCCGCGCAAGGGGGTGATATGCGATTTGGGATCGGCGAACAGGAGGTCGAGATAATCGGGCTTGAACAGCCCGCGCTCCAGCGCGGCGCGTGAGGTCAAGGCATCCTTGGTCATGTCCAGCACCGGGCCGTCGATATATTTGAGCGCCGGCACCGGAAAATAGCCCTTGGGCCGATCGATCACCTCGGCGGGGATCACGTCTCTCGCGACGTCCTTGAGGATGCCCTTCCCTTCCTCCTTGAGCTTCAGCTCGGGCGGCACCCTGGCGGCGAGCTCGACGAGTTCATGGTCGAGAAAGGGCACGCGTCCTTCGAGTCCCCAGGCCATGGTCATGTTGTCCACCCGCTTCACCGGATCGTCGACCAGCATCACCGTGGCGTCGATGCGGAGTGCGCGATCGAGCGCGGTGTCGGCACCGGCGCGATTGAGATGCTCGGCAACAAAGGTGGCGGGCTCGTCGTCATCGGCCATCCAGCGGTCGGCGAGATGCGTCCCAAGCTTGACGCGGTCGCGGTCGAAGAACAGTTTGGTGTAATCGGAAACGATGTCGTTCGAGCTCTCGAGCTTCGGGTACCAATGATAGCCGGCGAACACCTCGTCGGCCCCCTGCCCGCTCTGCACCACCTTGACGTGCCGCGACACCTCCTTCGACAACAGAAAAAAACCGACATTGTCGTAGGACACCATTGGCTCCGACATGGCGGCGATGGCGTCAGGAAGGGCGTCGAGCATGCTACCCGTCGGCACCATGATCTTGGTGTGGTCGGTGCCGAAGCGTTCAGCGACGATGTCGGAATATTTGAACTCGTCGCCCTCCTCGCCATGGGCGGCTTCGAAGCCGATGGAGAACGTCTTCAGCCCACTTTGCCCGGCCTCGGCCAGAAGGCCGACGATCAGGCTGGAATCGAGACCGCCGGACAGGAGCACGCCGACAGGAACGTCGGCGACCATGCGCCGGTCGACGGCGAGCCGCAGCGCCGCACCAACGCGCTCCTGCCACACGGCTGGGCTTTCGGTCAGGTCCTCGCTCGAGCGCTCGAAGCGGAGATCCCAGTAGATGCTGTCCTTGGTCCTGCCATCGGGCTCGATCACTCTGATGGTTGCCGGCGGCAGCTTGCGCACGCCTTTGAGAATGGTGTGAGGCGGCGGCACCACGGCATGGAAGGTCATGTAGAAGGCGAGACCGACGGGATCGATCGAGGTGTCGATCCCGCCCGCGGCGAGGAGCGCCGGCAGCGTCGAGGCGAAGCGCAGCCTGGTAGCGTCCACCGCGTAATAGAGCGGCTTGATGCCGAGCCGGTCGCGGCACATGACGACGCGATCGCGTTCGCGCTCGTGGATGACGAAGGCGAACATCCCGTGGAAGCGCTTTGGCGCCTCGAGGCCCCAGGCGTGCCAGGCCTTCAGGATCACTTCGGTGTCGCTGTGGGAGAAGAAATGATAGCCAAGCCCCTCGAGTTCGGCCCTGAGCGCTTTGTGGTTATAGATGCAGCCATTGAATACGAGGGTGAGGCCGAGCTCCGGATCCGACATGGGCTGCTCGCCCTTTGGCGACAGATCGATGATCCTGAGGCGGCGATGGCCGAACGCCACGCGGCCCCGCGCCAGGATGCCCTCGGCATCTGGACCGCGCGGCACCATCACCTCGGTCATAGCCTCGAGCGCCTCGACTGAAGCGCGCGACCCGTCGAAGGTGATTTCGCCGCACAAACCGCACATGTAAGTCTGCTCCCGGATAAGGAGATTTCAGCCAGTCGCGAATTGAATCGCGGCTTAGGCCGCGCGCGAAGGAGGCTGCGCAGCCAACAGGGCGAGGTTCCAGCACCCTGTTAAAGTTGCCGGACCGAGATCCGGTTTGCCCAGAGCGAGCTTAACGCAAGGGTTATTGCACCATCTGCGCCTCGGATCAAATCGAGGGCGTCTGGATGACTTTTCAGAACGCTGCAAGTCGATCGGCGCCACGCCGCGTTGCTTATGAAACGTGCAAGATTTGCTGAAATAAAGTTCAGTCTTCTCGACATTACCGAGAAAGGCAGCGGCGTCGCGCGTCTCGCTGCGGCGCGCTATAGCCTGATCTTATTGCATTAAGCCGTCTGCAGCGGTCCGCCGATCAGCCAGGACACTCTCCTGGGTTTCGGGCTTTGCGTCTTGACCACTTCGAGTTTCGTGGTCGGAGCTGCTGCGGCGACGGCCGCTTGCTCCTCGACGAGGTCGAGGGTGCCACGCAACCAAGAGTTCGGCGCCTCCAGTCCCGGCGGCAGAGCGGTCAACCGATCTCCAACCGCCTCTGCGAGCTGCATCGGGGTGAGGTTGCGCGCCCGCGTCAAGTCGGCGCCGCACAGGACCAATCCTGCGAGCTTGGCGCCGGCAAAATCCGCGTGGTCCAGGACGGCGTCGGTCAGATCGGCGTTGGAAAGGTTCACGCCGTCGAGCCGGGCGTCGGTCAGATCTGCGCCGGACAGGTCCGCTCCCTCGAGATTGGCTCCCGAGAGTGTCGCAAAGCGCAGCGACGCCCGGCGCAAGCGTGCCGAGGCGAGATTGATGGGGCCACCATTCATCGGGCCCATCTGCCGCTCGCTGACGCTCAAGCGAATTTTGGTGAGGTTGGGGATGGCCAGCGGATGTTGCCGGCGCCATGCGTTCCAGGCCTGGGGGCCGCGACGCAGAATATCGATATGCTCGGAATCGGCTGACACAGTACACTCACGCTACGGGTACACCACGACACTAATGTTAAGCCTAAGGCACGTTTCCCCGCTTCCGCAAGAGTCACCATGCGTCATGGTGCACTCTTTGTGTAATTCGACTCGCGATGTTGACCGCAATGTCACACTGGAGCGATCGGTCGGGATCGGAGGGGGTGACCCTCCGATCCTAAACCACGAACTGAGCTGATCGTTAGTAACGCCAGCCGTAGCGCCGATAAGGCCGGTAGCCGTAGCCCCAGTAACGATAGGGGCGGTAATAGCCGTAGGGCCGATAGCGGTGGTAATAGCCGTAAGGCCGCCAACCGTGGCGGTAGCCGTAATAGCCAACCGTCTCAACCGGAGAGACGGCATCCGTGGCGCTATTTGGTGTGACTGGAGGCGCTGCCTTGGCTTCAGGTGCTGCCAGCAGGCAGGCGGTCAGCAAGGCGGCACCGAGTAGGGGGAGGTGACGCATCGGGTTCTCCTTGGTCAACCCTCCCTCGGCCGATCGATCCTAGGCTTGGACCCCCCTCCCCGCAATGACGGGAAAATCACAAGCGAGTGAGTTCGGCCTGCCAGCCCCGTTCGGCGCTTGATTTACAAACAACGACCTTGGAGAGTTGCTGCGGAAATCCAGTGTGGGGCGAGGACATGCAGCTCGATATCGTCAAAAATTACTACGGCAAGTTGCTCAAGAGCTCGAAGGACTTGAAGACGTCGGCTTGTTGCGACGGCGCCGATCTGCCGCCGCATCTCCAGCCGCTGCTCGCCAATGTGCATCCTGACGTCGCTGCCAAATATTATGGCTGCGGCATCGTCGTGCCCGCGGAGCTCAGCGGCCGCCGGGTGCTCGATCTCGGCTCGGGATCCGGGCGCGACACCTACCTTCTGGCGCAATTGGTTGGTCCATCCGGCGAGGTGGTCGGGGTCGATATGACGGACGAGCAGCTCGCCACCGCCGAGGGTCATCTTGACTGGCACCAGAAGCGTTTCGGCTATGAGCGCAGCAATGTGCGGTTCCTGCGCGGCTACATCGAGAAACTCGACGAGCTTGGGCTCGAACCTGAAAGCTTCGATGTCATCGTGTCCAACTGCGTCATCAATCTCTCGGTCGACAAGCCCGCGGTGTTTCGCGGCGCCTTTAAGCTGTTGAAGCCAGGTGGCGAGCTTTATTTCTCCGACGTCTATTGCGACCGGCGTCTCGCCGACGACATCAGGGCCGATCCCGTCCTTTACGGGGAGTGCCTCGGCGGCGCGCTCTATTGGAACGATTTCATCCCGACCGCGAAGGCTGCCGGGTTCGCCGATCCCCGCCTCGTCACCAGCAAGCCCATCGGCATCACCAACGACGCCGTCAAGGCAAAGCTCGGTGCGGCGAAGTTTTTCTCGGCGACCTACCGCTTGTTCAAGCTCGACGGGCTCGAGCCTGCTTGCGAGGACTACGGTCAGGCCGTGGTCTATCGCGGCAGCGTCGGCGAGCAGCCTGATCTGTTCGCGCTCGACGGCCATCACCTGATCGAGCGCGGCAAGGTGTTCCCGGTATGCGGCAACACCTGGCGCATGCTGGCCGACACCAGGTTCCGGCCGCATTTCGACTTCATCGGCGATTTCTCTCGCCACTACGGCATCTTCCCCGGCTGCGGCACCTCGATCCCCTTCGCCACGGCGCCGGTGACGAAGGCCGGAGGCTGCTGCTGACAGTTATTGCCCAAGACTGACCGCCGGCTAGCGAGGCCTGCGACAATCCTGCCAGCGAAGAGCCTTGCGGTTCTCTGATCGGCCGATTATTCGTATTTCGTCGATCAACGAAATGGCTGTTGCATGCCCGCCATCAAATTGCTTCGGGAGAAACCGGCTTCGGCTCCGAGCGCCGAGGAGCAGATCGCCCAGCTGGCAAAGGCCTTGGCACATCCGGCGCGCGTCCAGATCATCCAGACGCTTCTGCGCAGAACGACCTGTATCGGCTGCGACATCGTGGAAGAGATCGGTCTCGCCGCCTCGACGACGTCGGAGCATCTGCGCATCCTGAAGGAGGCTGGCCTGATCATCGGCGAGATCGAACGCCCACGCGTCTGCTATTCGCTCAATCCGGCGGCTCTTAAGCCGCTCGCCGCTTTCGTTGACCGCGCCACCTCGAGCCCTACCCGGAACAAGCGCGGCTGACGATGTCCACCTTCGAACGCTACCTCACAATCTGGGTCGGTCTCTGCATCATCGCCGGAATCGCGCTTGGCCACTTCTTTCCCACGATATTCCACGTCATCGGCTCGGCCGAAATCGCCAAGGTGAACCTCCCCGTAGCCGTCCTGATCTGGTTGATGATCATTCCCATGCTCGTGAAGATCGACTTCGCTGCTTTGGCGCGAGTGAAGGAGCATTGGCGGGGTATCGGCGTCACACTGTTCATCAACTGGGCGGTCAAGCCGTTCTCCATGGCGTTCCTGGGCTGGCTCTTCATCGGCTGGTTATTCCGGCCTTACCTGCCACCTGACCAGATCAATAGCTATATCGCTGGCCTCATTCTGCTTGCAGCTGCACCCTGCACCGCCATGGTCTTCGTCTGGAGCAACCTCTCGGACGGGGAACCGCATTTCACACTGAGCCAGGTCGCGCTCAACGACGTAATCATGGTGTTCGCCTTCGCTCCGATCGTAGGCCTCCTTCTGGGCCTTTCGGCGATCACCGTGCCTTGGGAGACATTGCTTCTTTCGGTCGTCTTATACATCGTGGTGCCGGTCATCATTGCCCAGATCGTACGGCGGAGCGTGATCGCGAGCGGCGGTACTGATACGCTGACGCGACTCTTGTCCACGTTGCAGCCAATCTCGCTGGTGGCGCTGCTTGCCACTCTCGTGCTGCTGTTCGGCTTTCAAGACGAGCAGATCCTGGCCCAGCCCTTGATCATCGCCATGTTGGCTGTGCCTATCCTGATCCAGGTCTATTTCAACGCCGGACTTGCTTATGTCCTCAATCGCGCCGCCGGCGAAGCGCATTGCGTTGCTGGACCGTCCGCGCTTATCGGCGCAAGCAACTTCTTCGAACTGGCGGTTGCCGCGGCGATCAGCTTGTTCGGCTTCAACTCCGGCGCTGCGCTGGCGACGGTGGTCGGAGTGCTGATCGAAGTTCCGGTCATGCTTTCGGTGGTCAAGATCGTGAACAGCACGCGCCGTTGGTATGAGGCCGGCGGAACGGTACGGCAGCGCATCGCGAGCGAGCGCGCCGGAGGTTGAGGCGTGGATATCGTGATTTACCACAACCCCGATTGCGGCAGTTGCTGATTGATCCTGACGGACGCGGAGCGGCCTGAACCTTAGTCGGCTAACGACGCTTCGCCCTAAAACGGCGAGAGCCGCGCGAACGCGGCTCTCTAATCGGTCAGAAAAACACTGGAGCGCTTAGCCGCTGATCCGCGCCGTGCCGGACCGGCCGTCGCTCCGCTGCCATTGCACCTGATTGCCGTTGCGGGTCAGCTTGTAGCAATAGGACTTGCCATCCATCCAACTCGTCCATTTCTGGCAGAGCTGATCGTTCTTGACCCACCATTTGCCGGTATCGGAGGCCCCGTCACCACGCGAGAAGCTCGCCGCGACGGCGCCCATGGAGCCCTTCATTCGGCCGTTGGCGGCGTAGCGGATCGGCAGCTCGAAGCCTGAGATGTTGAGATAGACGGTCTTGCCGCTGATGGCCTGGCGCAACTCATCGCCCGCGAGGGAGACGGACTCGGCTGCCGCCGGCAGGG